>X5_European_Hare__coassemble_133_pt1 | contig 77895 bp, 61 predicted proteins | sample X5_European_Hare__metabat2_low_PE_003 | metagenome-assembled genome bin X5_European_Hare | reverse complement strand
TTTTTTTAACCCACAAGCCAGACTAAGATGTGGTTCTCAAAGATTTCATACTCCAGTTCAAACTCCTCTTCCTCGCCATCCTTATCAATAAAGAGGGCATTAATCTCTCCCTCATCCTTTGGAGTAAACTTGTCTATTTCCATCTGTTTGGCAAAATCTACTCCGTGCCGGTTCATCCTCTTATAGAGTGCCTCTTTTGCACACCAGTATATGGCAAGCTGCAGATTTCTGTTTTTACCGGAAAGATCATCTATCTCCTCCTCTGAAAGCGCCTTTTTCTCGACTGCAGAGAAATCTCTGGCCAGTGACTCTATATCTATTCCCACATCCTCTGTGGGGTGGGTTATAATGGCTACAAAATCTGTGGTATGGGTAATGCTTATATGAATAGAGTTATTCTGGATAAAGGGGCTGCCGTTGTCGTGGTGGCCAAGGTAGACCTTTTCATTGAAGAGACTATTTAACAGTGCCCTCACAGCCAGCTTCTCTCTTCTTCTGGCAGCGCTTCCAATCATGGCAAGCTCCTCCAGCTCCTCGTTTGGAATAGAGATAAGTTTTATAAGTTCTTCTTCACTTTCATTTATTTTCCAAATGGAAATCTCGGCGCCGTTATGTAATTTCCTTCTCGAATATAGACCCATTTTATGCTATTTGTTTGATTTTATACAGCAAAAGACTCCGCATAACGGAAAGTGGCTTTCCGCCGCAGAAGATAGATATGTAATATGATTAAAAGCTCCACTCGGGGTGGAGAGGGGGTGATCGGTTGTATTGTTACTCGGAGGTTCCAAAATATCTCTTTCTAATTCGGGGCAAATATAGTTATTTTTCCAGTTTTTCCACCAAATACTTTTCAATCATGGATATGGGATGGTATTGCAGCTTTGCCTTGCGCAACCCCTCATCCCCTGCATCATCCTCTCTGTTTACATATTTAAAGCCTATCTTCTCCTCATCCGCAACGGGGATTTGCTCCTCGGTGAGGTTGCTGCAGTAGAGTAGAAACTCTCTGCTTATTGTTGGATATGCCCCCTGTATATCGGCAAAGGCCTTCTCTATATGTACAAGAAAGGTGTCGCTATTTATCATCTCTCCCAAAGAGAAGGCCACAACCTTTCCATTGAGACGGAGCAGCCCTCCCTTAAGGCGGAGCGGCCCAAAATTTTTAAGGGCACACCTTACGGAGCAACTCTCCTGCGAAAGAGACTCGTTTCCGGTGCAGCCGTAAAGCCTGCACCACTGCTCGTTCATTTGCCAACACTCCGGCAGATTTTCCGGTGTAACCGGCTCAAAGCTCCATTGGGAATTAGATTTAAAGCGGGAGACATAGTTTCTTTTGGACTGGAACTTCTTGCCCTTAAGGGTTATAAGATCTGTAGAGGAGTAGATATAGTCGAAACTGTTTCTTGTCAGGGTATAGCTGAAACGGCCGGGATAGAGCTCTTCCAGCCTCTTTTTCTGCTCCTCCAAAACAGCGACAAGCAGAAATGGGCGGTTATGGCTGTCGGCATCTTCAATTATATAATCAAGAGCCTCCTTCAGGTTGCCTCTCCCGGCAGGGAAAAGGTAGGCGCAGCCGCTCTCTATATTGCCGGAGCGGATTAGCAGGAACTCCTTGAACTTTGCAATTTTTGTGTTGTAGGTCTCTCTCCAGATATAGAGAACGGTAAAGTTATACTCAGTAGAGCGGTAGTCGCTATAGCTTAAGAGCTTGTCTACCCACTCTTTATCTGAAAGTTCTATCTCCTTGAAAATATCGGGCATATCTCTCTGTTTTACTCCTCCAACCATTTTTTTATTATAGAAACGGCTTCCTCGCGCATCTTTGGCGGAAGGCTCTTTATTCTTGCCCGGTGGCTCCCCTTCGGCTCTACAAAGAGGTACATTGTATTGCGCCCCCTGCCTTTCTCCTTTAACTTTTCGTTTTTGACGGGAGCCTTTGGCATGACCGAACTCCATGGGTCAAACTCTCCATAAACAAAGAGCATCTTTGAAGAGGTTGTATCCAAAAAGCGGTTTATATCTTTATACAGATACTTTTCAAATTTAAACTCCTGCTTTGGAAGCAGAAGCGAATCCATATAGTTTTTGGAGCTCTTTATGGTAAGCAGCCCCTTAAAGGGGCGTATATCGTAGCCATAATAGCCCAACTCCTTTGCCGCTTGTACAAAGAAGGGGGTGGTAGGGGTTTGGTTTACAAAGTACGACGGGTCTGATATCTGCATGAAATAGTTGAAAATCTCCTCCGCAGAGGCCTTCTCAGTGTCGGGAATGGAGGCGGTGCTGCCGCCCCACTGCCAGAATGCAAAAGAGAACTCCAGAACGCTATAGTCATAAATCTCGTTTATAGGGCGGGTAAAGAGATAATTACGCTCCTTTGCGTAGCTCTCCATCATAGGCTCCAGTTGTGAACGTCTCTTAAGCAGCTGTAGCTGGAACTCCCTTATTTTCTCCCTCTCCTCTGCACTTCCCGCAAAAGATGCAATAAACGGCTCATGCCTTCCGTCCTCCTTTGCAAAGCAGACCGGCCCCACATAGGGTACGGAAATCTCTATATCCAAGGGGTAGTAAGCTGTGTAGAAGATGGCTGTCTGCCCTCCTTTGCTAATTCCCGTGGCTATCCACTTTCCGCTATAGACCTTTCTAAGCAGACGGTTTATATTGTGCAGGTCTGCCGCCTCGTTTTTGGCGGTCATATAGTCCCAGTCAAGGGTATCGAAGGTTATTGTGCTGTCTTGCTGCATAAAGGGGATTGAGTTTCCGAAATAGCGATGTTCAACCTCCACTATATTCGTATTAAAGAGTTCCGACAGTTCATTGTCATAATTGGGGGCTGCACCTCTTGAAGAGTAGCCCTCTGTAACAAGCAGGGTGGGGTTTTCGTAACCGCAGTGCATTAAGACCACCTTTTGCCTGAAGCTGCCTGCCGCAGGGTTCTCATGGTCTGCAGGCTGGGTAATATAGAAGATGAGTTTTTGCAGATACCTCTCAAACTCAGGCTTATCTGCAATCTTCCCCTCCTCAAAGTCCGAAACTTTAAGGTTACACTCCTCTGCCGCCTGAATAATCCTCTCCTTAAGGGTGAGCGCACCGCCGGCATTGAGCGTAAGGGCGCAAATGAGAAAAAGGGGCAGAAACGCTGTCAAAATTTTTTTACTCTTCATTTGGAACGGGTTTAAAACGATGCCAAATTTAAGGATTTTAATTAAAATTGCTACCTTTGCCCGCTGTTATAACTATATTACAAACAACTGTCGGGATTTTTCAAGACTTAAAATACCGTCCGATGAAGAATTTTATTGAAGAGCTTACATGGAGAGGCATGATTCATACGGTAATGCCTGGAACAGAGGAACAACTTATGAAAGAGCAGACCGCGGGTTATGTAGGAATAGACCCTACGGCAGATTCGCTCCACATAGGCCACCTTGTAAGTGTAATGATCCTTAAACATTTCCAGAATTGCGGCCATAAACCTTATGTTTTGGTGGGCGGCGCAACCGGAATGATTGGAGACCCCTCCATGAAAAATGCGGAGAGGAATCTGCTCTCTACAGAGACACTCCGCCATAATCAGGAGGCTATAAAGAGGCAGCTCTCCAGATTTCTGGATTTCAATTCAGACAGGCCTAATGCAGCCGTAATGGTAAACAATTATGACTGGATGAAGGATTATCTTTTTCTGGACTTTATTCGCGATATAGGAAAGCATATAACGGTCAATTATATGATGAGCAAGGATAGTGTGCAGAAAAGGTTAAGCGGAGAGGCCCGCGAAGGGTTGTCATTTACCGAATTTTCATATCAGTTGATACAGGGATACGACTTTCTATACCTTAACAAGCATGAGAATTGCAGGCTCCAGATGGGAGGAAGCGACCAGTGGGGAAATATAACTACCGGTACAGAACTTATCAGAAGAATTACAGGCAATGAGGCCTATGCCCTTGTCTGCCCCCTTATAACAAAGGCAGACGGAGGAAAGTTCGGCAAGACAGAGTCGGGAAATGTGTGGCTGGATGCGAACTACACCTCTCCTTATGCGTTTTACCAGTTCTGGATGAATGTAAGCGATGAAGATGCAAAGAGATATATAAAGATCTTTACAATGCTTGCAAAGGAGGAGATTGAGAGGGCAATAGAGGAGCATGAGAAGGAGCCCCATTTAAGAGTGCTTCAGAAACTGCTTGCCAAGGAGGTTACAACCATGGTACATGGAGAAGAGGAGTATGAAAGGGCCGTTGAGGCTTCGGACATCCTTTTTGGAAACTCCACTTCCGAGTCGCTTAAAAAATTGGATGAGCGTACATTCCTCTCTCTATTTGAGGGTGTTCCCCAGTTCGAACTGCCAAAAGAGAAACTTGTAGAAAATATTACGGATCTTCTGGCTGTGGATTCAAAGGTATTCCCTTCAAAGGGGGAGTGCCGCAAGATGATACAGGCAAACGGCTTAAGCATAAACAAAGAAAAGTGTACAGATGCCTCAGGGCGTCTTACCTCCGGGCAGCTTATAAACGGCAAATATATTCTGGTACAGAAGGGCAGGAAAAATTACTTTATATTGAAATTTATCTGAAAAAGGAGGTTTTATGGAGGGCGGAACTACAAGACAGCAGAAGATTGCAAGGCAGTTGCAACGAGATTTGGCAGAAATTATCCGCAGCAAGGGGATGGCGGCATATAATGGAGCCATGGTGACTGTGAGTGAGGTGAGAATCTCTCCCGATCTTTCGCAGGCAAAGGTCTATGTGAGCATTTTCCCCTCTTCAAAAGCGGTACAGGTTATGGAGATTATAGAAAACTCCGTAAGAGGGATAAGGGGAGAACTGGGCAGGCTTGTGGCAAAACAGCTCAGGATTGTGCCTGAGCTTACTTTTTTGCTCGATACCTCTCTTGATTATGCGGAGCATATAGAGGAACTCTTAAAAAAGTAGCGATGTGCATCTTCCCTTTTTCATAGCAAGGCGTTATCTCTTTTCAAAAAAGTCGCACAATGTCATAAACATTATCTCCATAATAAGTGCGATAGGGATATGTATAGGGAGTATGGCTTTAATAGTCATACTTTCTGTATATAATGGCTTTGACTCTATAGTAAAGTCCTTTTATGAAAAGCATCAGAGCGATTTTGTAATTACTGCGGCAAAGAGCAAAAGCTTCTTTACAACCGACACAGCCATAGCCCCTCTCTTGGAGGATGACCGTTTCAGATATGTGGCACCCGTAGTAGAGGAGTATATCTTTTTAAGCTATGGAGAAAGGGAATCCATTGCTGTCATTGTAGGGGTTGACTCTCTCTACGGCACTATGAGCGGGCAGCAGGAGGAGCTTACAGAGGGGAAGTTTACCCTTATGGTGGGAGAGATACCTCATGCCGTGGTTGGGGTGAACCTTGCAGAGCAGCTAAGGCTTAGACCCCGATTTATTACCCCGCTTGAACTTTACTTTCCTAACCTTGAGAAGGGAGGGATGGCCCTTAATAGTGAGACTCTCTACCCTTCGGGAATAATTTCGGGGGAGAGCGAATTCAACCGGAGCGGACTCTATATTCCCATTTCCGTCGCGAGAAAACTTTTGGGTTATGGAGACTCGCAAGTGAGCTCGCTGGAGCTGTATCTTAGTCCGGAGCAGAGTGCAAGGAGGATGGAGAGAGAGCTTGAGCGTCTGTTGGGCTCTGTGGAGGAGTCTGGAGGGTACATTTTAAAGAACAGATATGAGCAGAATGAGACCCTTTATAAGATGATGCGCTCGGAGCGTTTTGCCGTTTATCTTATCCTCTTTTTTATTATTATAGTCATATCCGTAAATATATTCGGCTCTCTCTCTCTGCTTATAATAGATAAAAGTTCAGATATTGAAACCTATAAGGCTATGGGTGCGCCAGACGGCCTTGTCTCCCGTATTTTTATTCTGCAGGGGTGGCTTATCTCGCTAATCGGGGCGGCAGTTGGAATAGCCATTGGGCTGCTTCTCTGTTTTTTGCAAAAACAATTCGGCCTTATCTCTCTGCCGGGCAACTATATTATAGAGAAATACCCCGTTGAGGTACATTTTAGCGATATTTCAATAACCTTTATCGGGATTGCCCTGATAGGATATCTTATCTCTCTTCTGCCTGCCGGCAAAAAAATGAAGAATTTTTGAAAAATTTTTAAAGGGCAATGCAACAAATCGGAGGGTTCCTGCATCTTTGAGATGTAGGTTTAGGTTTTAGTACACAAAAAAGGGTTCCTTCTGTAGTAGAGGTGCCCTTTTTTACTTTTTAAAGATACCGTAGAGGGTTGAACCGCTGCCGCTCATTGAGGCATAGAGCGCCCCCTCTCTGTACAATCTCTCCTTACACTCTGCAAGAAGAGGATATTTTTTCAAAAGAGTCTCTTCGAAATCATTGGAAATTCTGCCACGCCACTCTTCGATTGGGCTTTTAAGCAGGTCGGAAAGGGGAGTGTTATCTACATTCTCTCTTTTTTCCCTTGGAACGACTCCCCTGTATGCCTCGGCGGTGGAGATAAAGAGAGGGGGAGTCACCAATTTTATTCTATACTTGTCAAGATTAAGCTCAAAAGGTCTGAGAATTTCACCCTTGCCAGAGCCTAACATCGGGCGATTTCTAATAAAAAAGGGGCAATCGCTCCCCAGACGGGAGGCAAATTCCATCTTTTGAGTATCTGTAAGGTTAAGATCAAACAGGGTGTCAAGCAGAAGAATCGTGTGGGCACCATCCGACGAGCCGCCTCCCAGCCCCGCACCGACGGGAATCTTTTTATAGAGGTTAATCTCAACTTCAGGCAGGGCGAACTCCTCTTTAAGCAGGGTATATGCCTTCAGGCAGATATTCTCTTCGGGCCGTCCCGGAAACTCTATTCCATACTCCTTCATTGAGGTCTGGGAGGCCTCTGTAATTTCAAGGATATCAGAGAGCCCTACTATAGGATAAAAGAGAGTCTCTATATTGTGATATCCGTCGCTACGCTTATTAATGATATTAAGCCCTATGTTTATTTTGGCGTTAGGATAGAGTATCATCTCTTCTTTCAGCTTGTCAACCGCACTTTGAGTAGCCGCAGTTTTTGCAGACAAGACACCCCTCCTGATAGATTAAATCGTTGCTCTGGCATTTAGGACATTTCTTGCCTGTATCATCCTTTGTTCCATCGGGGATATACCTTTTCAGGCTTCTCTCAACACCGTTTTTCCAGGTATTTATGGCTTCACTGTCGAGTTCCAGACCGTTAATAAGGTTTATCACATCTACAATAGGCATTCCGTGCCTGAGGACACCGGAGATAAGTTTCGCATAGTTCCAGTACTCTTTGTTGAACATGTGTGAGATGCCTCCGATAATATTCGTATAGCCATATTTGTCTATAAAGTGGAAGTCATAACGGCTTTTGCCGCTCTTTATATCGCGCTCCTTTACAATAAAGCCCTGAGTTACTCCCTTTGGAATGCTGCGGGAATCCTCGTCGAGAAGACCGGTGAAGATTTCGTAAGGAACCCCGTTCATCTTGCCTATAAGGGCTATCCAGTGCTCTTTTCCGTTGAGGAACCTTATGACATCTGCCTCAAGTGTTTTTGGACGGATTTTAGGCCCCAATACAGGTTTCTTCTCCTCTTTGGCTGCAACGAGCACTCCTGTCCTTGAGCCGTCTCTATAGACTGTAACCCCTTTACAGCCAACCTCCCATGCAGTTTTGTAAACTTCGGCAACGAGCTTTTCAGTTACAGAGTTGGGAAGATTTACCGTTACACTTATAGAGTGGTCTACCCATTTCTGGATGCTTCCCTGCATCTTGACCTTTGCAACCCAGTCTATATCTGCAGAGGTGGCCTTGTTATATGGAGAATTCTCTACCAGCTTCTTTATCTGCTCTGCACTCATCTTTTTCACCTCTTCGGGGTTGTACCCTTGGACTTGGCACCAGGTAAGGAATTTGTGGTGGAAGACATAATACTCTTCAAAGCAGTCGCCGACCTCATTCGTTACAGAGATTTTCACGTTTTTGTCGTTAGGGTTTACCTTTTTCCTTCTTACATAGAATGGGAGGAAGACCGGTTCTATACCGGATGTGGTCTGGGTCATAAGGCTTGTCGTTCCGGTTGGAGCAATGGTGAGCATTGAGATATTTCTCCTTCCATGCCTGACCATCTCCTCGTAGAGGGCGCCATCGGCCTCCCTTATTCTGTCTATCATAGGGTTATTCTCCTCTCTTTTTGCATCATAGATAGGAAAGGCACCCCTTTCTTTTGCCATAATTACAGATGCGCGGTATGCACTGAGCGCAAGGGTTTTCTGTACCTCCACAGAGAAGGCAATGGCTTTGTCATCTCCATACCTGTAGCCCAGTGCCGCCAGCATATCTCCCTCGGCTGTAATTCCCAGGCCGGTCCTTCTGCCGCCAAGCGATTTGCTTCTTATCTTCTCCCACAGCTCCATCTCCGTTCTCTTTATACTGTCGCTCTCCGGGTCTGACTTTACCTTCTCCAGGATTGCCTCTATCTTCTCCATCTCAAGGTCTACAAGGTCATCCATAAGACGCATGGCCTTAATGACATGCTCCTTAAAGAGGTTAAAGTTAAATGATGCCTGTGGGGTAAACGGATTTTCTACATAGGAGTAGAGGTTCATGGCTATTAGCCGGCAGGAGTCGTATGGGCAGAGAGGAATCTCGCCGCAAGGGTTGGTACTTACCGTTCTGTAGCCCAAATCCGCATAGCAGTCTGCAATAGATTCCCTTATAACGGTGTCCCAGAAGAGGACTCCCGGCTCGGCCGATTTCCATGCGTTGTGAATGATCTTTTGCCACAGCCGGGTGGCGCTTATGCTCTTTTTTACCTTAGGATCATTGCTCTCTATAGGGTATTGCTGTGTATAGGATTCCCCGTTAAGGGCGGCTCTCATGAACTGGTCATCTATTTTTACCGATACGTTTGCTCCGGTAACCTTTCCCTGCTCCATCTTTGCATCTATAAAGGCTTCTGAGTCGGGGTGTTTTATAGAGATGGTAAGCATAAGGGCTCCGCGACGGCCATCCTGCGCCACCTCTCTTGTGGAGTTGGAGTAACGCTCCATAAATGGTACCACACCTGTTGAGGTAAGGGCGCTGTTAAGTACAGGACTTCCCGCCGGCCTTATATGGGAGAGATCATGGCCTACTCCTCCGCGCCTTTTCATAAGTTGCACCTGCTCTTCATCTGTCTTCATAATGCCGCCGTATGAGTCAGAAGCTCCATCGTTGCCAATAACAAAGCAGTTGGAGAGGGAGGCAATCTGGTATCGGTTGCCTATTCCCGCCATGGGACCGCCCTGTGGAATGACATATTTGAAATCCCTCAAAAGTCCGAAAATCTCCTCCTCATTCATTGGATTCGCATATTTTGATTCAATTCTTGCAAACTCTTTCGCGAGCCTTCTGTGCATCTGCTCCGGAGATTTTTCGTAAAGATTGCCAAAAGAGTCCTTCATGGCATATTTGCCAACCCATACAGAGGCGGCCAGTTCATCTCCTTTAAAATAATCTATACTCGCTTCCAGCGCTTCCTTGTCGGTGTAGGTGTTCATAACAGTAGCTAATTGAAAAACAGTGGTGATAACAATACCCTCCCCTTTTTCAGGGGAGAAAACGGCAGACGCAAGTTAGGCTATTTTACAAAGAAAAAGAGAACGGGAGGGAATGAGTTATCAACAAAGATAATAACATTGGGCTAACAGCAATGTCTGTCACAGGTTTTGCACTCAGAGAGCTCTCCCCTTAGCCTGCTCTCCACAAGAGATGTGAGCCGCTCCCTCAATGCAAGGTTGGCTATATCTTCTATGGTTGCATTTGCAAATGCCTGTTGTTGAAGTAGTCTTGCCTCGTCAAAACTTATTCCGCGTGAGCGCATATAGAAGAGTTCATCTTCGTTAAGGCTGCCGATTGTGGCTCCGTGCGAACACTTTACATCATCTGCATATATTTCCAGATGGGGCTTTGTATAGGCTGTCGCCCTGTCGGATGCCAGAAGATTATTGTTGGCCTGGTATGCCTCGCTCTTCTGGGCTCCCTTTTCCACGTAAATTGTTCCGCTGAAACGGGTTACCGCCTCTCCACTCAGAATTCCCTTGAAAAGCTGGTTGCTTCTGCACCCCTCTGCATTATGGTAGATATTTACACAGTTTGAAATCTCCTGTTTTCCTCCGGCAAGATAGAGCCCGTGCAGGTTGCATTCTCCCCCCTTGCCGTTGAGGCTTATGTTTATCTCATTGACTGATTTGCCCCCGTGCAGTGTTATTATATGCATTATACAGAGAGAGTTCCGACCCATTTTTATATTAATTGCAGTATTATGACAGGATTTGTCATGCTCGTTTTGCATGATTGTCAGATCCAGTCTGCCGCTCTCCTGAATCTCTATCTCCAGCTCCTCTTTTGTCTGAAACCCGTTCTTTGTAAAGGTGTGGTAACAGAGCAGAAGCGAGGCTTCTGAGTTCTCCTCCAGACTAATGGAGTTCCTATACTCGAGAGGCTGCGGGAGGTTGTGGCTCCTTACAGAGATAATCTGCAGAATATCTTCTGTGTGGAGGTTTTTTTTGAAAACAATATTATACCCCTTCCCCTTCGGGCCTCTTTGCAGTACGGAGTTCTCCTCCTGCTGAAGAAGGCCGTCTGCCAAAAAGATTTGGACCGCCTCCTTAATGGGAATCCTGCATTTGAAATAATCTGCATACGGAGTATAAATGTAATTTTCCATTATCCAACCTCATTTATAAGCCAGTCATAACCTCTCTTCTCCACCTCTAAGGCCAGCTCCTTGCCGGCACTCTTTATCATACGCCCCTTATAGAGTACATGAACAATATCGGGTACTATATAATCCAGAAGCCTCTGGTAGTGGGTTATTACAATTATGGCATTTGTGCTCTTCTTAAGTTTGTTAACGCCGTGTGCGACAATTCTGAGCGCATCTACATCCAGCCCGCTGTCTGTCTCGTCCAATATTGCCAGCTTAGGGTCAAGCATGGCCATCTGGAAAATCTCGTTTCTCTTCTTTTCTCCTCCCGAAAAGCCCACATTTACCCCTCTCGAAGAGAAGGCGGGGTCCATCTCCACAATCGCCAGCTTCTCCCTCATAAGTTTAAGGTACTCTGCGGCACTTAGAGGCGGAAGGTTGTTATGTCTGCGATGTTCGTTTACCGCACTCTTCATAAAGTTCACGTTTGTAACACCGGGAATCTCAATAGGATATTGAAATCCTAAAAAGATGCCGGCCCAGGAGCGCTCCTCGGGCTTCATCTGCAGCAGATCCTTTCCCATATAGGTTACGCTGCCACATGTTACAGTATAGTCCTCTCTGCCGGCAAGAATGGCGGAAAGGGTGCTTTTGCCGGAACCGTTAGGCCCCATTATGGCATGCACCTCTCCTTCGTTTACGGTAAGGTCTATTCCCCTTAAGATCTCCCTGCCATTGATTGAAGCATGTAAATCTTTTATATCTATTAAATTGGTCATATTCTTATAATTTCAAGTTCAGACAGTTTCTTCTTTCATCTTTTTGCGCCACATGGAAAATCCCAGGAAGGCAAGAATCAGGTAGCCAAGGCAGACCAATGGCATGAATACCAATCCTGCGGAGATGTAGAGTACGGAGTTCATGATATTTACTACAAGCCATGCACCCCAGCAATCCAGCTTCTTCTGGGCAGAGAGGTACTGGGCAAGCAGTATGAATGAGGTTACAAAGGCATCCAGATAAGGTTGTCTTGCCTGAGGGAATTCCGGAATGAATGAGTGGACATTCCTAAGGAAAAGTCCCCATATAAGGGTAAAGGCAGCTATTACAAGGAGTATGAGAGCCCTTTGCCTGTTTGTAAGGAGCGTAACTCTGAGCTGCTCCTTTTTATCCTTTTCTCCCTCCTTCGGATGAGTCCATCTGTAGTGGCCGAAGAGGTTTATTGCAAGGGAGATTGGCTGGAGCATCATGCTGGAATAGAGGTGCTTCTGTGCAAACATTATAAACAGGAAGATATTATAGAGATATCCTATCCAAAAGTTGGCCACTTTGCCTCTTGTCGCTAAAAAGACACAGGATAGCCCCGAAAGGGTGGAGAGCAGCTCTATAAGGCTAAGACCCTGTCCCGCTACTGTAAAAAGTGTAAAATCTGTATCGAATATGAACATAATCTTTCCTGACTTTTAACCGATGTTTCCTTCAAGGGAGATTTGGAGCAGTTTTTGCGCCTCCACTGCAAACTCCATTGGAAGCTTGTTTAACACCTCTTTTGCATAACCGTTTACAATAAGGCCCACTGCATCCTCCTCTGTAATGCCGCGCTGTCTGCAGTAAAACAGCTGGTCTTCGCCAATCTTTGAGGTTGTGGCCTCATGCTCCACCACTGCAGTGGTATTCTCATTCTCTATATATGGAAAGGTGTGGGCTCCGCATTTGTCTCCAAGCAGCAGACTGTCGCATTGTGAATAGTTTCTGGCATTATCCGCATTTTTTGTCATCCTTACAAGGCCGCGGTAGCTGTTCTGGCTATGGCCTGCAGAGATACCCTTGCTTATAATTCTGCTTCTTGTGTTTTTGCCTATGTGAATCATCTTGGTGCCGGTATCTGCCTGCTGGCGGTTGTTTGTTACTGCAACAGAGTAAAATTCTGAAATGGAGTTGTCTCCCTTTAAGATTGTGCCGGGGTATTTCCATGTGATTGCAGAGCCGGTCTCCACCTGTGCCCAGAACAGTCTGCTGTTGTTTCCCTTGCAGATACCCCTTTTGGTTACAAAATTGTATATTCCCCCCTTTCCGTTTTTATCTCCAGGATACCAGTTCTGCACCGTAGAGTATTTAACCTCTGCATCTTGCATCACAACTATCTCTACCACTGCGGCATGCAGCTGGTTTTCATCTCTTTGGGGTGCGGTACATCCCTCAAGATAACTTACGTATGAACCTTCGTCTGCCACAATAAGGGTTCTCTCAAACTGTCCGGTTCCTTTTGCATTTATTCTGAAGTAGCTCGACAGTTCCATAGGACAGCGTGTTCCCTTTGGAATATAGCAGAATGAGCCGTCGCTGAAGACTGCAGAGTTAAGGGCGGCAAAGTAATTGTCTGAGGCAGGAACAACCGAGGCAAGGTACCTTTTTACCAGATCCGGGTAATCTCGTACAGCCTCTGAGAAAGAGCAGAAAATCACTCCCTTCTCTGCCAGAGTCTCCCTGAAGGTGGTCTTTACAGAGACCGAATCAAAAACGGCATCCACTGCCACACCTGCCAGCACATTGCGCTCATGCAGGGGGATTCCCAATTTGTTGAAGGTCTCCTCCAGTTCGGGGTCTATCTCTCTCTTCTCCTTTTTGGGTGCCGGTGCGGCATAGTAGATAATATCCTGAAAATCTATTGGAGGAATCTTCAGGTGGGCCCAATGGGGCATCTTCATGCCCTTCCATTTGGCAAAGGCATTAAGCCTGAACTCCAAAAGCCATTGAGGCTCGTTTTTCTTTTTGGAAATCAGACGGATTATCTCCTCATTCAGCCCCTTTGGAATAAGCTCCTGCTCAATTTTAGATTCAAAGCCGTGCCGGTACTCGGCATTGGCAATCTCCTCTATTATATCGTTGTTATTTTTCTCCATAAGCCGTGCAAAGTTAATTCATTTCAGCTATTTTTGTAAAAAAAAGAGAATGGAGAAGAATACAGAGGAAGAGAGGGAAGGTAAGAAAACAGAAATAAAAAGTATAGGGAGGGAGGAGCTGCTAAAACGGCTCTTCGAGGGAACAGGATATGAAAACCTCCGGTTGCAGCTTTTTTCAAACAATGAGAATCTCTACTCAATGAGCTGCTCAATGATGCTGGAGGGGATAGATTTCGATTTGGTATATACTCCGCTTAAACATCTGGGATATAAGGCGGTGCTTTCTGCAATAGGAGAACTCTATGCAAAGGGGTACTCCCCTGTGGGGTTATGGTGCAATATCGGACTCTCTGCCCGTTTTACCGCAGAAGATGTGGTCCTGCTCTGGAGCGGAATGGTGGCGGCGGCGAGAGAACACTCCGTAAAGAGTCTCTCTCTGGATTTGACCTCCTCTCTTACTGGGCTTGCGATAGCCATATCGGCACAGGGAGAGATGAGTCGCAAAGTCGCGTCCAAACTGCCGGCAATTGAGGAGAATAGCCTTCTATGCATTACCGGAAATTTGGGGGCGGCATATATGGGGCTGCATGTTCTGGAGCGTGAAAAGGCAATGTTTGACAAACTCTCAGGCGAAGAGGCCACCAAGTATGTACAGCCGGATTTAAGCAAATACAAATATATCCTCTCGCAATACCTCTCCCCTGAGATTAATCCAAAGATGGTGGAGCAGTTCAAGGAGGCGGAGCTCTTTCCCTCAACGGGAATATTTATAAAAAGGGGGCTTGCCGGGGCGGTAATCCAGATTTGCCGCGAATCGGGTATGGGGGCCAGAATCTTCCTTGAGAAAATCCCGATTGCCTCTCAGACAATGGAGTTCTCAAAGGAGATAAATATAGAGGCGGTAACGGCGGCCCTCAATGGCGGAGATGACTATAAATTTCTCTTTGCAATTCCACTTGCAGAGCATGAGAAGTTCCACCTTGAATTCCCCAATATGGATGTTATAGGCCATCTTACAAAGAGGCAGGAGAACGCCACCCTTGTTACACCTCATGGTGAGGAGATTAAGATTGTCACTCTATAGTGTAAGAGTAGTGGTACTCCTTTAAAAGATCCAGCAGTTCCTGCGTTACATCTATGGTGAATTTGCGTGATAGCAGTTCAACCGCAATCTTCTCCTTATATTCCAACATCTTTATTGAGAGATAACTCTTTCCCTTGTTGTTTTTCAGAATCCGAAGCAACCTTTTACGGAATGGCGCATCTATATTCTCTGCAGAGAGGACTATGGTAAAGGATTTTAGCAGCTCCTCCTTTATATTGGCAAGGAGCGAGACCCTGCGCAGCTTAAGCTCATGCCCCACAACAGACCTCTTCTCCTCTCCATTTTCTTTTAGCATCTGAAAGCGGGGGGCAAAGGCACACCTTAAAAACAGTGCCTCTCCCTCCTCAAGATAGGGAATAAAATTTTCGTAATCCTTTCCAAAGAGGGTCATTGAGATTGAGCCGGTATAATCCTCAATTGTAAATGAGGCGTATGGTCTGCCGCTTTTGCTGCTCTTGCGGGTCACATTATTTACAAGCCCGGCAATTGTAAACTCCTTCTCTCCAAATGGGGAGCAGTTACCCTCTTTCATTGCCTGGTGCAGTTCAGCCAAAGGATATTGTGCAAAATTGTCTATTTCAAACTTATATATATCAAGCGGATGCGCCGACAGGTATATCCCCGTCATCTCCTTCTCCTTTTTAAGGAACTCCAGCTTGTTTGTCTCCCCCACAACAGGAATCTCGGGAGGGATTGGCTTGAACCCCTCATCTGAAATTCCGAATAGAGACGCGGAGTTTTCAAGGGAGTCAGAAGCCACCTTTGAACCGTAACGGCATAGGGCATCCAAAAAGGGCTCTCCCTTGCAGGTCTCGGCAAAAAACTGCTCCCGCCTTATTTCCGTAAAGGAGTCGAAGGCACCGGCGTACACTAATGACTCTATTGTCTTTCTATTTACCGGGGTCTTTGACGAACTTCTCTCTATAAAGTCAAAGATATTTTTATAAGGCCCATTACTGCGCCCCTCTATGATGCTGTTTACAATTGCGGCGCCCACTCCCTTTACACCGGCCATTCCAAAGCGGATATTTCCCCCCTTGTTTACAGTAAAGCTTACATCGCTCTCGTTTATGTCGGGACCCAATACAGAGATTCCCATTCTGCGGCACTCCTCCATCAGCTTTTTTATATCCTCTATATTGTTGAGGTTGCCGCTAAGGTTGGCTGCCATAAATTCGGCGGGATAGTTGGCCTTAAGATAGGCTGTCTGGTATCCAATCCATGCGTAGCAGGTGGCATGAGACTTGTTAAAGGCGTAAGCTGCAAAGGCAGTCCAGTCCTTCCATATCTTGTCCAGCTTCTCCTTTGGATGGCCGTTTTTAATCCCTCCCTCAATAAATTTGGTCTGCATCTCCATCATCTTGTCCATGAGTTTTTTCCCCATAGCCTTGCGCAAACCGTCGGCCTCTCCTTTGGTAAAGCCGGCCAATTTCTGGGAGAGAAGCATTACCTGCTCCTGATAAACTGTCACACCGTAGGTATCCTTTAATATCTCCTCCATCTCGGGGAGGTCATACTCTATCTTTTTGCGTCCGTGTTTTCTATCTACAAAGTCCGGAATATAATCCATCGGACCCGGTCTGTAGAGGGCATTCATGGCAATAAGGTCTTCAAAACGGGTAGGCTTGAGGTCTCTCAGCCACTTCTGCATCCCCTCAGACTCAAACTGGAATGTTGCCACTGTCTCTCCGCGTCCAAACAGCTCGTATGTGGCGGCATCGTCGAGCGGAATATTGTCTATATCCAGTTCTATGCCGCGGTGCTTTTTTATATTTGAGACTGTCTCCTTCAGGATTGAGAGGGTTCTCAGCCCCAGAAAATCCATTTTAAGCATCCCCACATCTTCAATGAACTTTCCCTCATATTGAGAGACCCACATATCTTCGCCGCTCTCCTTATCCTTTGCTATAGAGATGGGGATATGTTCCAGAAGGTTGTTGCGTCCTATAATTACAGCACAGGCATGAACGCCGGTGTTCCTTACGCATCCCTCCAGCTGCATTGCAAAGTCCAGGGTCTCCTTTATTTCAGGAATTGTGGAGTGTTCATAGCTCTCTTTGAGTTCAGGAACACGCTCTATACAGTTTTTTACGGTTGCGGGAATTTTTCTTGACTCCTCTATCTCCTGGCCATTCTCCCCTCTCCTTTTTACCACCTCTTCAAAGGGCTTTGTGGGAATCAGATTTGCAAGTCTTGTAGACTCTGCAAGGGGAACCTGTTCAATTCTTGCTATATCCTTTATGGCGCTTTTTGCCGCCATTGTACCGAAGGTTATTACATGAGAGACATGATCTTTGCCATACTTCTGCTCCACATATTGGAGAACCTTGCCCCTCCCTTCATCATCGAAGTCTATATCTATATCCGGCATTGAGATACGCTCAGGGTTGAGGAAACGCTCAAAGAGAAGGTCATATTTTACAGGGTCTATCCGGGTGATTCCAAGACAGTAGGCAACAACCGAACCGGCGGCTGAGCCTCTTCCCGGACCTACCCATACTCCCATTGCCCTGGCGGCTGCAATAAAGTCCTGAACTATTAGGAAATAGTCTGGGAACCCCATCTTGGCAATGGTGGAGAGCTCAAACTCTATTCTCTCCTCAATCCCGGCACTTATTTGGCCATATCTTTGGCGTGCTCCTTTATATGTAAGATGTTTAAGATAGAGGTTGGAGTCGTTAAAGCCCTCCGGTAGTGCAAAGCGGGGCAATATATGGTCGCAATCTATTGAGTAGCGCTCTACCTTCTCCGCTATTTCAAGGGTGTTTTCTATTACCTCGGGGTGGTCGGGAAAGAGACTGCGCATCTGTTCCCCGCTTTTAAGATACTCCTGCTGGGTATATCTAAGCCTGTTTGAATCTGTCAGATAAGCATTTGTGTTTATACAGATAAGGCGGTCGTGGGCAGGGCCGTCCTCCTTTGAGGCAAAATGGACATCGTTTGTGGCAATTACCTTTACACCACACTCGGGGGCAAGTTCAAATATTGCCTTGTTTACAATAAGCTGCTCTCTGTAGACCTCGTCGCTTAAACCTGGAACCTCTGTCTTGTGGAGCTGTACCTCAAGGTAATAATCCTCTCCAAAGAGGTTTTTGTACCAGAGAATGCTCTCCTTTGCCCCGGCTATATCTCCTCTCCTTATCTTTTGCGGAATTTCTCCTCCAAGACAGGCGGAAGAGCAGATTAGCCCTTTGTGATACTTTTCCAGCAGCTCCTTATCTATTTTCGGTTTATAATAAAATCCCTCTACATATCCCAGCGACACAAGCTTTACAAGGTTATAGTACCCCTCAAGGTTTTTGGCAAGAAGGATAAGGTGGTTTGCGCTCTGGTCCTCCTTGCCTCTTTTTGAAAACCTTCCTTCGGGATTTACATAGACCTCACACCCTATAATCGGTTTTATCTGGGGAAAATTCTTTGCAACCTTAAAAAATTCCTTTATTCCGAACATGTTTCCATGGTCGGTGATTGCGAGTGCCGGCTGGTTATCTGCCTCAGCCCTTTTAAAGAGGTTTTTTATGGGCGCAGCTCCGTCAAGGACAGAATAATAGCTATGGACATGAAGGTGTACAAAGGACATAAACGGGAAGGTTTTGGTGATAATTCTGTTGCAAATTTAGAGAAAAGATCGGCTCCTAACCCTCCACAAGTTCATAATCTATTGTCTTCTGCTCCAGATTTACCTTTGAGACTTTTACAGTTACCTTATCTCCCAAAGTATATCTCTTTTTGGAGCGTTTTCCTATGATACAATAGTTCTTCTCGTCGAATTCAAAAAAATCTCCCTTGATGTCGCGTAATGAGACCATTCCCTCTACCCTTGTAGGCTCTACCTCCACATAAATGCCCCACTCGGTAACCCCCGATACGCTTCCTTGGTAAATATTGCCGATTCTGCTCTGCATATACTCTGCAAGCTTATATTTTATGCTCGCCCTCTCTGCATCGGAGGCGACCTGCTCCCTCTCTGAAGATTGTTTGCAAAGCCCCTCGAAGAGTGCCTTGTTTTCGCTCTCTCCTCCTGCCAGATAGTGGGCGAGAAGGCGGTGAACCATTATATCGGGATATCTTCTTATCGGCGAGGTAAAGTGGGTGTAATAGCGGAACCCCAGTCCATAGTGGCCAATGTTGTCTGTAGAGTATTTGGCCTTGGCCATAGAGCGGAGTGCAATCAACTCTATTGCTTCGCACTCAGGCTTTTGCTGCACTTTGGCCAACAGTCTGTTCAGCTCCTTTGCCAGCTGTCTGCCGCTCTTTGTCTCACCCATTGTATAGCCGAAGTGCTTTATAAAGCCCCTCAGATTTTCTATCTTGTCCATATTCGGCTCATCGTGAACGCGGTAGACAAATGTGGGGTTCTTAGGCTTTTTCTGCTTTGAGATATATGTGGCCACAGCCTTGTTCGCCAATAGCATGAACTCCTCTATTAACCAGTTTGCCTCTCTGCTCACCTTCTCTTTTACGTCTATTGGAGTTCCCTTCTCATCTACATAGACTTTCATCTCAGGGCGGTCGAAACTTATTGCCCCGGCCGCAAACCTCTTTTTGCGCATTGTTGCCGCCAGTTTATGAAGCGTCACAACAGCCTCTTTTACCTCCTCTTCTCTTTTTGAGCCAGGGGTGCGGTTGTCAGGAATATCGGCAGGGTCAATCCCCGATGGTTCGGCCAGATGAGCCTCCTCAAGAATGCGCTGTGCCTCTTCGTAGGAGAAGCGCCTGTCGGAACATATGATTGTTCTCCCGAACCAGGTGTTTAACACCTCTGCCTTTTCATTCATCTCAAAAACGGCAGAAAAGGTAAGTTTCTCCTCGTTTGGGCGAAGAGAGCAGAGATTGTTTGAGAGTGCCTCCGGCAGCATTGGAACAGTGCGATCTACCAGATATACCGAAGTGCCGCGCGCCACAGCCTCTTTATCTATAAGAGTGGCCGGTCTTACATAATGGGTTACATCTGCAATATGCACCCCCACTTCAAAATTTCCGTCCGTCAATTTTTCAAAAGAGATGGCATCGTCGTAATCCTTGGCATCCGCAGGGTCTATTGTAAAGGTGCAGGCCCCTCTAAAATCTCTCCTCTCCTTAATATCCTCCTTTGTAATGGCTGTTGGAATCTGTGATGCGGCAATCTCCACCTCCTCTGTAAATTTATACGGCAGTCCGTACTCTGCCAATATGGCGTGCATCTCCGTATCAGTCTCTCCCGGATTTCCCAGAACGTCAATAATTTCGCCGGAAGGGGCATCCATTCCCCTTTTCCACTCCTTTACAATTACGGCGACCTTTTTTCCTTGTTCACTTCTATCCAGGCTGTTCGGCGACACGCTTATATCGTAAGGCATGGCCTTATTTTCCACAATGACCCAGGCCTGCTTCCCTGTAATCTGCAATATTCCCACATAGGGCCTTTTTGAACGGGCTACAATATCTATTATTTCTCCCTCCATTCTAAGCCCTTCTCTTCCTTTATTTTTCACTCCCACCTTTACAGTGTCGCCGTTAAGGGCCCAGTGAAGCTTTCTCTGCGGAATAAATATATCCTCCTCCATATTTTCTACAGAGACAAAGCCATATCCGTCTCTGCTTAGCGACAGTGTGCCCGTACACTCCATCAGATGCTTTTCCTTTTGAGTAGATAATCTTCTCTTTCTTTTTGGCTTGGCTGAAACCGAGCTCTTTTTTGCAAGGAGAATCCTCCGGGAATTTTTCAAATGTGCCTTATTTGACTTGTGTCTGTTTTTCATACTTGAAATCTTTTCTGGCTAATCGGGCAAAATTACAACATTTTACCTACAAATCACTACCTTTGCGGGCACATATTTTGTTAGAAATAAAGGATATTTAAAAATAGAAATATGGAAAAGAGAGTATTGTTAATGATTCTCGACGGTTGGGGAATCGGAAAGCATGACAAATCAAATGCAATATATGTGGCCGGAGAGCCGAACATAGATGCTCTGGCTGCAAAATATCCTCACTCGCAGCTTTTGGCATGCGGAGAAAACGTGGGGCTTCCCCATGGTCAAATGGGTAACTCGGAGGTTGGTCATCTGAATATCGGGGCAGGCAGGATTGTCTATCAGGATCTGGTAAAGATAAATAAGGCCTGCACAGAGAAAAAACTGTTGGATAATAAGGAGATAAAGAGAGTATACGATTATGTAAAAGAGAGCGGCAGGGCGCTTCATCTTATGGGGCTTGTCTCTAACGGTGGTGTTCACAGCTCTTTGGAACATCTTTTTGCCTTTCTCGATTTGGCAAAGAGGTGTGGTCTGGAAAGGGTTTATGTACACTGTTTTATGGATGGGCGCGATACAGACCCAAGAAGTGGGAAGGGCTTTATAGAGCAGCTCCGGCAGAAGCTGTCTGTAACGGGAGGAATGATAGCCTCAATTGTCGGGCGTTTCTATGCAATGGACAGAGACAAGAGATGGGACAGAGTCAAGGTAGCCTATGACCTGCTTGTAAGGGGCGAAGGTGCAAAATACACAGACCCTGTAAAGGCTATGGAGGAGTCTTATGCCGCAGGTGTTACAGACGAATTTATAAAACCTGTCTCAATTGTGGCAGATGAGGGAGAGACCAGACAGGTTGGAACCATCTCTGAAAATGACGCTGTCATATTTTTTAACTTTAGAAACGACAGGGCTCGTGAGATAACCTCTGTGCTTACCCAGGAGGATATGCCGCAGATGAAGATGAAGACCCTTCCTCTCCATTACTGCTGCCTTACCCCATACGATGACAAATTTACCGGAGTCCATATACTGTTCGACAAGGAGAATGTCCAGGATACTCTTGGGGAGGTTGTCGCAAAGGCAGGGCGCAAACAGTTAAGGATTGCCGAGACAGAGAAGTATGCCCATGTTACATTCTTCTTTTCAGGTGGGCGAGAGAAGCCTTTTGAAAATGAGGAGAGGGTGCTTATAAACTCCCCGAAGGTGGCAACATACGACCTTAAACCACAGATGAGCGCTCCGGAGGTGGCGAGGGCTTTGATGGAAAAGCTCGATACCCGCAGAAATGACCTTATTGTATTGAACTTTGCAAATGGCGATATGGTTGGTCACACAGGTGTCTATGATGCAATAAAGAAGGCGGTAAGATGTGTGGATTCGTTGGTTAAAGAGGTGGTAGAGTGTGCAAGGAAAAACGGATATGCCGTTCTGATTACTGCAGACCACGGCAATGCAGACCATGCTTTAAATTCAGACGGCACTCCCAATACCGCCCACTCGCTTAACCCCGTTCCCTTTATAGTTGTAGATGATGATGTGAAAAATGTTAAAAACGGAATCCTTGCAGATATTGCCCCTACAATTCTTAAACTTATGGGCATAAAACAGCCCGATTGTATGACAGGCAGCTCTCTTATCTGACATGGCGGAGAGCTTGTGAACAGACAGTGGGCGACATGGGCGACAATAAAAAAGACCCCGGAAACCAGATGGCCGCCGGGGTCTTTTTTTCTCTTTATGACTCCCTATTTCCTTGTTTTAGAGGTTTTATCCTCTTTTTTATTTAACATGTTCAGGTCATACATGACAGGGGTGCTGATAAATACAGATGAGTATGCACCAACCAGGATACCGACTATCAGGGCTACTGCAAGACCTCTGATAACCTCGCCTCCGAAGAGAGCTATGGCCAACATAACCACCAGGGTTGTCATTGTGGTATTTACAGTTCTTGCAAGGGTGCTGTTCAATGCGCCGTTTACATTCTCCCCAAGGTCACGTTTAGGATAGAGTGTCCTGTACTCGCGGATACGGTCGAAGATAACCACGGTGTTGTTAATCGAGTAACCGATAATTGTAAGCACGGCTGCAATAAAGGTCTGGTCTACATCGAGGCTGAATGGCAGTATGCCTGTAAAGATGGAGAAGAAACCTATCACTATAAGGGCATCATGGGCAAGACCTATGACACCGCTCAAGCCCCATCTCCAGTTCTTGAATCTGAATGCGATATATGCAAAGATTGCAAGAAGCGAGAGCAGTACTGCTATTATTGCATCTCGTTTGATATCGTTCGCAATGGTAGGTCCTACTTTGTCTGAACTTATTATACCGTTAGGGTTCTCCATTGTTGAGGTAAATTCAGAGAAGCTGATATCATCTTTGTAGAAAGTTTTCATTGCATTGAAGAGCATCTGTTCTATCTCCTGGTCTACCTCTGTAGAGTTATCCTCCACTTTATATTTTGTAGTCAGTTTAATCTGGCTTTCACCACCGAATTGTTTGACCTCTACGCTTTCGCCGAACTCATCGTTTGCAGCGCTTCTTATCTGCTCAACAGAGATATCCTGGTCGAAGCGCAGAACGTATGTTCTACCGCCTGTAAAATCTACTCCGTAGGTGAACCCCTTGATTGCCATTGAGCCTATACAGATTGCAATCACTGCAATTGAAATTGTATAGGTAAGCTTCTTCGCACCAAGGAAGTTATATTTTGTGTCTGCAAGGAAGTTCCTTGAAAATCCGTTATCGAATGAGATATTGCCCTTCTTGCTCAGACGTGCCTCAAAGATAAGTCTGGTAATGAAGATAGAGGTAAGCATTGAGGTAATGATACCGATAACCAATGTTGTGGCAAAGCCCTGTACCGGACCGGAACCGAAGATATAGAGAATTATACCTGTTATGATTGTGGTAAGGTTACCATCTATAATTGCAGAGTAGGCATTGTTATAACCCTCTTTTATAGCGGTCTTGAGCGGCTTGCCGGCACGTAACTCCTCTTTTACGCGCTCGTAGATAATGACGTTGGAGTCTACGGCCATACCGAGTGTAAGGATTAATCCGGCTATACCTGGCAATGTGAGCACTGCGCCGAATGAGGCGAGGGCTCCAAGCAGGAAGAGAACGTTACACAACAACGCTATGTTTGCCGCAACGCCTGCACCCTGGTAGAAGATTAAAATGTAGATAAGTACAAGGACAAAGGCAATAATGAATGACATTAACCCCGCATTGATTGAGGCGCTTCCAAGGCTTGGTCCTACCACCTGCTCCTGAACAATGGTTGCCGGTGCAGGAAGTTTGCCGGACTGAAGCACATTTGCAAGGTCTTCAGCCTCTGTGATTGTAAAGTTTCCTGAAATCTGAGAACGACCTCCAGAAATCTCCTGCCTTACATTAGGATAAGAGTAGACCATTCCGTCCAGCACTATGGCTATGGATTTTCCTATATTGTCTGCCGTGAGTCTTGCCCAGATGCGGGCACCCTCTGCATTCATTACCATATCTACCTCGGGAGATCCGCCTTGAGCGTTGTTATATGTTACAGAGGCGTTGCTGACCATTCCTCCATCGAGGGGAGCTTTGCCGTCACGGGTGCTTACCTTAATTGCAACCATGTCGTAATAGATTCCGGTTGCATCTGGCTTTACGCTCCACATAGGGACCAGCTCGGAAGGGAGGATGGCCTTAATCTGAGGCATATTAAGATAACGGTTGATTGTTGCCGTATCTTTGTAGTGCGCATGTCCTATGCAGGCGCCCGGAGCCAGTTGATTTCCATAGACATTAGGCCTGAGAACCGCAAAAAGCGGGTTGTTCTTTATCCATGCCTGGTCGTCTGCAGAGAGCGAGTCTGCAGCAAGGATCTCGCTTTCCAAAGAGCCGTCTGCACTCTTCTCAGTGGCATAATTGCCGGCGGTTGTATCCTGTGCAGAAAGAATATCTTTAAGGGCTCTGTTTGCCTCCTCAAGGTAGACGTAGACCTCGCTGTTGTCGAAAGTAGGCCAGAACTCCAATGATGCGGTTCCTTGGAGGAGCTTTCTTACACGTTCAGGCTCTTTTACACCCGGAAGCTCTACAAGGATACGTCCAGTGTTGCCAATCTTCTGGATATTGGGCTGGGTTACGCCAAAACGGTCTATACGGTTTCTCAATACGTTAAAGGAGTTGGCTATTGCACTCTCTGCCTCTTCTCTTATAACGGCAATGACCTCATTGTTGCTTGTCTCCGGTTTAATGCGGTCTCTCATCTCGTATGTTCCAAAAACAGAGGACATCCTCTTTGCGGGGGCAATCTCTTCCCAACTCTGCTGGAAGAGGGTTATGAAATCCTCTCTTGAAGTGAGCTCTTTTTTCTGAGCCATATCCAATGCGGCCTGGAACTCAGGAGTCTGGCTGTTATCTGCAAGAGCCTTTATGAGATCTTTCAACTGAACCTGCAGCATGACGTTCATGCCTCCTTTAAGGTCGAGACCAAGGTTAATCTCCTTCTCTTTAATCTCTTTATAGGTGAAGCCGAAGAATACCTTCTCATTTGAGACAGAATCTATATAGAGTCTGTTCTTAACCTTTGCAAGGGAGTCCAGAAAATATGCCTTGTCTACATCCGGAACATTTGCAAAAGAAGAGCTGGTTCTCTCAGCCTCTACAGCCGCGGCTGCATATTTTGCCGCTTTTTTCTCCTGATGCGACGTTGCCCATGTGAAGGAGAGCTGATACAGGCAGGCCAGCGCGATAATGATTGCCACAAATTTAATGGCGCCTTTACTTTGCATTTGTCAGTATAATTTAAAAATTTATAAGATTCTCAATAGTCTTTACTAAAAACTTTGCAGAGAAAACCACAAACAGGGTGCAAATGTACAATTTTTTCCCAACATATAAAGTATTTCTTATCTTTGTAATGCTATTTTTTACGGAATTTGATGAAAGGACATATAGGTTTATTTATCACATCTTTAACCCTCTTGACTTCGTCCCTTCTCTATGGGCAGCAGAAATCCTCACAACTCGATGAGGCAGACAGGCTGCACGACAGGTATGAATTTGAGAAGGCAATTAAGATTTACAATTCCGTGTTGGGAGAGGCTACAGACTCCCTTCAGCGTCTTGCTATAGAGCGAAAGCTAATCTTGAGCGAGAATGGGGCTTCACTTTTGGAATATGCAGACAATCCCGTTGTGGTGGGGAGAAGGGTAGTGGCCAAAGAAGGGTTTTTCCTCAACTATCCCGGTTTTGAAGAGATGTCATGGATGGAGACTCCGCTAAAGTGGCTGAATGGAGAGCAACGGGGGCGATGGGGCTACTTTTACTGCCCTCAGGAAGCCAAAACCTTATATTATAGCGCCCCCGATGAGAGCGATTCATGGAATATCTACCGTATAGAGAGATTAAACGACACCCTTTGGAGCGCTCCGGTTGTAATGAACGAGAATATAACCTCCCTTGGGAATGAACTTTTTCCTATGGTCAGCAGAGATGGCAAAACTCTCTATTTTTCCTCGAACGGCCATTACGGAGTCGGGGGATATGACCTCTACTCAAGTGAGTGGGATGAGGAGGCGGCAGATTGGGGAGTGCCTCAGAATCTCGGTTTTCCCTATTCATCTCCGAAAAACGATCTTCTCTTTTACAATACACCCGATGGAAACTTTTCGCTCTTTGCCTCAGACAGGGAGTCTTCAGGTGATTCGCTTCTGATTTATGCACTTCTTTATGAGAATATGCCGCTGAAAAAGAGAGTGACCCCTGCAGAGGCGGCAGAGCTGGCAAAACTTAATATAAAGCGGCAGGATGGGGAAAAGAGAAGCAATGAACCCTCTGCGGAAACGGAGAATGTGGATGACGAAAAGTATCACGAATATAGAGCTGCCGTAGAGTGGGTAAAGAGTGTGGAGGGGAGGCTCGATGAGACCTTAAAACAGCAGAAGCGGAGCAGAGAGCTTTACAACACCCTTAAAAACCCCGATGATCTGGCGGCGCTTGAGAAGAGAATAGGGGAGCTGGAGCAGGAGGTGATTGCCCTGCAGGAGGAGGCGGGTAGTGCCTCTGCCAAATTGCAGCAGGTTGAGATGGATTTTCTCTCTCAGGGAATATTTCTTAAGGAGCCTGTAATAGAAAACAGTGAGAAGGAGAGTTCTAAAAGCTCTCTCCCGGCCTTTGCCTTTGCCTCCAACCATCTTGGCACCCTGCCATATATGGTGGTTATGGATCCGGTAAAGCCTGTAGATCTTTCATTTAGGATAGAAAAAGAGCCTCAGGAGCTAATGAGCATTGAGAAGTTCCCAAAGGGGCTGGTCTACCAGATACAGCTTTACACTCTGGTAAAACCTGTAAGCGGCATAAAACTTCTTAAGGGGCTTACACCGGTCTTTGAAAGAAAGGTTTCGGGAAGATACACTTATTCTGCAGGAGCTTTTCCCACATATAACGATGCTCTCTCTAACCTTAACAAGGTGAGAAGATTAGGTTTTACCTCTGCAATTATAAAGGCATATAATAACGGAGATGCTCTCAATACTGCCCAGGCAAGGGCATTGGAGAAGAAAATTGCCAGTGAGCGCTCTTATAGGGTTGTTATAGAGGGATATGAAGTGTTGCCGCAAGAGCTGCTCACGGTGGTAAGAAGTAACAGCAATAAGGATATTGCCAAGGTTTCCGACGGAGGACGTACCAGATTTCTGATAGGCCCCTTTGGAAGCAGAGATGAGGCGGAGCTTCTCATGACCGCTCTGAATGCGCTCTCTGACCAGACAATAACGGTAGAGAATATAAAATAGAAACACAAAGATGGTTGCGCTTATCATTACCCTTATAATCATAAGCCTGGTGCTGTGGATTGTGGAGCTTGTAGTTATTCCGGGTTTCGGAGTTGCGGGGATATTGGGAGTTGTATCGCTTATACTCTCCTGTTGTCTTGCCTTTACACACTTCGGACCCACAGCAGGGGCGATTACCACGGCTGCCGGCATACTGCTTGTTATTATAGCGACCATTATGGTTCTGCGCTCCAGGACATGGAAGAAGGTGAGCCTGAATACCTCGATTGATTCAAAAGTAGACAGATCTCCAAAGGAAAAGGGGGTGGAAATCGGGCAGAAGGGCACAGCTGTAACGCGCCTTGCCCCTGGAGGGGATGTAAGGCTTAACGGCAATGTTATGGAGGCCTTTGCAAGGGATGCGATAATAGAGAACGGTTCTTCTGTTGAAGTAGTTGATATAGAAGATAATAAAATTATAGTTAAAGAGATATAAACCTATTAAATTGTTATTGTCATGGATATAACCTATTTGATTTGGATTGGACTGTCCATAATCTGTCTTCTGGTTTTTCTTTGGTTTTTCCCAATAACCCTCTGGTTTCAGGCGTTGATTTCGGGTGTGAGAATCTCCCTGCTCCAGCTTGTGCTTATGCGCTGGCGTAAGGTGCCTCCGGGAACAATAGTAATGGCCATGGTTACCGGAACAAAGGCGGGGCTTAAACTAAATGCCAACGAGCTTGAGGCTCACTATCTGGCAAAGGGAAATGTTCCTATGGTGGTAAATGCCCTGATCTCTGCCGACAAGGCAAATATTTCCCTTAATTTCAATATGGCAGCCGCCATAGATTTGGCGGGCAGGGATGTCTTCCAGGCGGTGCAGATGTCTGTAAATCCAAAGGTTATAAATACTCCTCCTGTAACCGCCGTTGCAAAGGACGGTATTCAGCTTATTGCAAAGGCAAGGGTTACTGTAAGGGCAAATATAAAGCAGCTTGTGGGAGGTGCGGGTGAAGAGACCGTGCTTGCCCGTGTAGGTGAGGGAATCGTTTCATCCATAGGTTCTTCTGAATCTCATAAAATGGTTTTGGAGAACCCGGATTCTATCTCTAAAGTGGTTTTGAAGAAAGGTCTCGATGCGGGAACCGCTTTTGAGATTCTCTCCATTGATATAGCGGATATAGATATTGGAAAGAATATAGGTGCCGTATTGCAGATAGATCAGGCCAATGCAGACAAGAACATTGCCCAGGCACGTGCCGAGGAGCGCCGTGCAATGGCTGTGGCTTTGGAGCAGGAGATGAAGGCAAAGGCGCAGGAGGCAAGGGCAAAGGTGATTGAGGCTGAGGCAGAGGTGCCAATGGCAATTGCGGAGGCCTTCAGACAGGGAAATCTTGGAATTATGGATTATTACAAGATCAAGAATATTCAGGCCGATACCGAGATGAGGGAAAATATTGCCAAGTAAAAAAAATTAGTTATATTTGCGCTCCCAAGAGTTCATTGAGGAGCCATGGTGAGATGGGTGAGTGGCTTAAACCAGCAGTTTGCTAAACTGCCGTACGGGTTTCCGTACCGGGGGTTCGAATCCCCCTTTCACCGCAAAGGCCAGGACAGGTTGAGTGGAGCTGTCTTGGCTGTTTTTTTTGTCTGTTTGTGAAGGTGCCTGACAGAATCATTGAAAGAACATTACAAATAACGCTGTTGGAGCTGACTAATAATGTATAAAAAAGCCTTGAAAACCAGTCTGTGCTGCTGGTTGCCAAGGCTTTTATAGTTCTGTCGGGGTACTCCGACTCGAACGGAGGACCCTCTGCTCCCAAAGCAGATGCGCTAGCCAACTGCGCCACACCCCGAATTCTTTTCCGGCCGGTCTGTCCTGTTAAAAGCGGTGCAAAGGTATGAGTATTTTTTAACTTTACAAAAAAATCATGAAGATTTCTAACTTTGCGAAGAAAATCCAGCGAAAAGATGAATAGAATACTTTTCCCAATCCTTGTTCTCCTTTTTCTTTCCGCCTGCGATGGAACCTCCAAAAAGGCTCCGGAGTTTCCATATATTGAGCTGCCTGCGGCAATAGGTTCTCAAATGCCGGACGAAAAGAGGCTGTATCTGCTCAATCATTTCTGGGAGAGGTATATAGCCTGTGCCAAAGAGGACACGACCCTCTTTCATATAGAGGAGAAAGAGTTTGAAAAAGCCTATACAGAGTATCTCAGGCTGCTTATTGCAGAGCCGGACTACAAGAGAGCGGCGGCATTGCAAAAGGAGCTTATAGTTACGGCAGACTCCTTTGCCATGGCAGGAAACAGAGGCTTTCTTATGGAACTTATAAAATATAACGAACATTACCTCTATAACGCCAACTCCCCATATCTTAACGAAGAGCTCTATATACCGGTGCTGGAAGCGCTTATGGAGGCAAAAAGTCTGGACTCTCTCTCCAGAATCCCCTACGGCTATCAGCTTGGCCTGGCCCTTCTGAACAGGGTGGGTGAGAGAGCCAACGACTTTCCCTACCTCTACTTAAGAGCAGAGAGCCGGCTTCCTGAAAAGAGTACCTTATACCGGACAGAGGGGGAGTATCTGCTTCTCTACTTTAACAACCCCGGCTGTATAAGCTGCCGCAGGATAAAGCAGTTTCTGGAGCAGAACAGTATCATGGCCTCCATGATAAGGGAGAAAAGGCTGGTAATACTTTCGCTCTATGTAGATGGAGAGCGGAGCCTGTGGTATGATGGATATAAGGATTTTCCAAAGGAGTGGATTTATGCAATGGGGGAGGAGAGCGCTTTTTCAGACAACTCTCTATACGGATTAAGGGCCATTCCCAGCTTCTATCTTCTAAACAAAGAGAAGATAGTTCTGCTTAAAGATGCCCCGGTTGAGCGGGTAATGGAGTATCTTCTTCTACTCGTTCAGACGCAAAAGTAACGCATTTGCAACCCTGCGCTCCCCAAAATGGTCGAACTTCTTATTATCTGAAGGATAATTAACAACCCCTTTCCCCTCTATATACATTGTGGTGGAGCCGCCTCCATCGAGATTTATCAACTCCTTGGCCCCCAGCCATGAGGCGCTTTTCTGCAACTCCTCGAGACTCATGCCCTGAGCCGAACCGTTCCTGCCATCTACTGTTATAAGGAGCACTTTTTTATTATCAAGTATTGCGACAGCTGTCCGGGGATGTCTTGTTATATAAAATGATGCTCTCTTAAGGGGCTCCTTTTCTCCCCTTGAAATAAGCAGCGGACCGGCTGTCATAATATTGGGTGCGCCCAGAGTCCGCTCCCATGTAATATCTGTAGAATCGGGTTTATAGATTGAAAGCCTTCCCTTTTTATCTACCGCAACGACTCCGCTCTGGTTAAAGCCCCTCTTTCCCTTTCCGTTATTGCCGCATATCTCAATTCCGTTTACCCGGAGGTAATCCACGCTGTTGTGAGGCTTTTTAAAGGAGAAAAAGTTCCCGTTCACCCCGGCAAGCGCCCCGCTGTTGGCCGCAATCTCAGAGGTTTTTGTAAGCTCATCCACCCCTTCTATAGAAAAGTGGGGTGAGCCCTTTTTCCCGCTCTTTTCCACATTAATCTCAAGGATTGTAATGACCTGGTTTGAACTGAAGAGGTTTCCCTTGAAAAAGGCCTGTTTAAGGGTAATGTTTTTTGCTATCTGCTCTTCGTTCCACTCTGCCTCAACAAGGGCAAGGGAATCTCTATTTTCTTCTGCATTAAGCCAGGAGGGAAAGAAAAGTAAAACCGCAACAAGGGCGGCAAAAGCATCGGGGATTTTGACAGTTTTCATAATCACAGGTTATTCTATATTATACTATTTTGTCTCTATAATGGCCTCTGAAATATTTATCATAAAGTCGCCGACATGCTCATACTCATTTATAAGGTCCATATAGTAGACCCCGGTAAGGTATGAATAGGTGTTGTTCTCCAGATTAAGCAAATGCTCCTCCTTAAGGTTATTCCTATACTCGTTAATATCCTGCTCCACATCCTGGGCATTTGATATATCGGTAACCTTGCTGAACTCCAGTCTAAGGTTGGCAATCATTGCATCAAAGCCGGAATCTATGAGTTTTGTCATATAGTTCAGCTTGCTCATCATTGTCTGGTCGAAACTCTTGTCGTGGATATTTCGTCTCTGGAGTATACGCGCAATGTTAAAGCCTGAATCTCCTATACTCTCCAGCTCGCTTATTATCTTATACATCGACTGCAGCTTGCGCCCTGACTCCTCACTGAGCTCTCCCTCTGCTATCTCATTAAGATATTTTGCTATTTCAAATTCCACGCGATCTGTAATCTGTTCATAATGTTCCAGCTTTTTATAGAGCTGGTCAAACTTCTCTTCGGAGGTGGTGTTAAGCGCCTCTTTTGCATACTCATACTGCCTTCTGCATAGTTCTGCAAAATGGATGATTTCTGCCCTTGCCTGCCCTAACGAGAGTTCAGCAGTGTTGAGCAATCCTCCCTGTATATATTTGAGCCTGAAAACCTCCTCCTCTTTCGGACTCTTTACAAGCCACGTCACCAGTTTTACAATCTGAGGGATAAACCAGACAAGTACAATTGTGTTACAGATATTAAAGAGCGAATGGACAAGTGCCACAGAGTAGAGCATGCTTTCGCTGGAAGCTCCTGCCATAAGAGGATTGTCGCATCCGCAGGCCGTTATAATCTTTGAGATAAGCAACAGGAAAGGATGGTAAATTACAAGCACCCATAAGACTCCAAAGAGATTAAAGACAGAGTGGGCCCTTGCGGCTCTCTTTGCCGAAGTGTTTGCCACCGAGGCGGCTATGTTTGCGGTTATTGTAGTACCGATATTCTCTCCCAAAACCAATGCGGCTCCAATTTCAAACGAAATCCATCCGTTGTTTATCATAACAAGGGTAAGGGCCATTGTGGCGCTGGAGGACTGCAGGATAATGGTAAGCAGGGTTCCTATTCCGGCAAAAACCAAAACTGAAAGGAATCCGAAATCTGTCCACCGTTGCAGGAAGGCCAGTACCTCAGGAGAGTTTTCCAGATTAGGAATGGAGTTTTTCATAAAGGTAAGGCCTAGGAAGAGGAGGGCAAAACCTATGAGCAGCTCTCCTATAGATTTCTTTCTCTTGGCCTTACACATCATAAAGGCAAATCCTATGCCTATAAGGGGAATAGAGATGGCAGATATATCTGCCTTAAAGCCCAGAAAGGCTACCAGCCAGGCCGTAACGGTAGTTCCTATATTCGCTCCCATAATAACCCCTATGGCCTGCACAAGGGAGAGCAGCCCGGCATTTACAAAGCTCACAACCATTACCGTTGTGGCACTCGAAGATTGGATGATTGCCGTAATAAGGAGTCCTGTGAAAATCTGGCTTGCGGCATTGCTTGTCATGGCTGCCAGGATAGAGCGCATTTTATCGCCCGCCACCTTCTGCAGAGCTTCGCTCATAAGTGTCATTCCATAAAGGAAAAGACCCAAAGAACCAAGGAGAGTAAGAATATTGAAAACTACACCCATATTCAGATATGTAAAACCGGGTGCAAATATAATTTTTTAAATTGGAGTTGGGAAAAACAATCCTTACATTTGCAACCGCCCTACTAGTTTCAAGCGAAAATAGCAGAGAGAGATGAGTTTATTTAAAAAGTTCCTTTTGCCGGCAGCCGCTATACTTGCGGCCTTTACCGCATCGGCACAATATTATGTTACAGGCTCTGCAAGGGCCTCAATCAGGTGGAGAGAGATGGAGGGGAGGTATTACAGGCTTGTCTATCCAGAGGAGACAGACTCTCTGGCCCGCCGCTATATGTGGTTGCTTGAGGGCAACAGAGAGCGTATTGCATACGGAGTAAGGGATGAGAGAGGGCGTGAGGCGGATTTTAAGCTGAATGTAATTCTTCACCCCTATACCACCCGGAGTAACGGAATGGTGACATGGGCGCCAAAGAGAATGGAGTTATATACAAGACCTATGGCAGATGCCCTCTATCCTGAATCCTGGGATAGACAGCTGGCGCTGCACGAGTCTCGCCATGTAATGCAGATCGCCCCCTTTACCAGACGGCTTTTCAAACCTCTCAACTATCTTTTTGGAGAGCAGATTACAGGACTTGGGCTGGGTGTGTTCATGAGAAAGTGGTATCTTGAAGGGGATGCGGTGGTGGCCGAGACAGAACTTTCCAAAAGCGGCAGGGGGCGCTGCGCTTCCTTTATGGAGTATTATAGAATGGCCGCCCTGACAGGTCACAACCGCTCTTTTGAGCGGTGGTACTTTGGCTCACCCCGATATTATAGCCCTGACCAATACTCTTTAGGTTATATAATGCTCTCATACGGCAGAATTTCCAGTGGAGATTATAACCTGTCGGGAAATATTATAAATGGAATAATAAGAGATTTTTACAATCCGGCTGTTGTGAACAGAAAATTCAGAGAGCATACCGGATTTTCGCGGAGAAAGCTCTTTTACAAGGCCTTTGACTACTATTCAGATTATTGGAAAAGGGAGTGGGGAAGCCGCGGCTCCTTTACCCCCGCCACTCCGCTGGTCAATGGGAAGGAATGGGGTTACTATACGGAGTACCGCTCTCCACTGGTGATAGGAGAGGACTCCCTAATATGTATAAAAAGCGGAAAAAAGGAGGCTGCGACCCTTGTGCTTATCTTGGATGGCAAGGAGAGGGCGCTTCACTCATTCAGCGCATCCTCCAGCAAGCTGGAGAGAAATGGGAAGGAGATTCTATGGACAGAGACAATACCGGATATCCGCTGGGAAATAGGTTCGGTGGAGCGTCTTATGGCCTATAACCTTGAGAGCGGCAAGATAAGAGTTCTCTCACGGGGAGAGTCTTACTACAATCCGGCGGCAGACGAGAAGGGAGATACCTTGGCTGTGGTTGAATACCCTGTACAAGGAGGTTCTCTCATCCGTTTTCTATTTGGAGAGAGCTATGAAAAGGGGAGCTTTGCAGAGGCTCCTGAGGGGGGGCAGATTACGGAACTGGCCTATTGCGCAGGCAAATGGTACGCCTTTGTAATAACCGGGAGAGGAGTAGGGCTTTTCAGCTACTGCAATGGAAAATGGGAGAGGGTAATTGCAGAACAGCACAGCTCTATGACAAGGCTGAGAGGTTTTGGAGAGAGGCTTTTTTTTGTAAGCGATATAGATGGAGCAAACAATATCTACATGTATGATATTGTCGCAGGTGAGCTTGGCAGGGTGACAAATTCGGAGTTCGGGGCTACAGACCCGTTTCTCTATAACGGAAAGCTATACTATATCTCATTAAATCCAAGTGGAAGGTATCCTGTCTGCTCTCCTTTGGTAAAAGAGGATAACGGACTCTCTGTTACCCTAAAAGATGGGGTGATTGAGAGCGGGTATCGCTACGAGCCGGCAGAGATTCTTTCCAAAGAGACGGAGAGTGCGTTAAAGCCTTTGGAGGAGAGGTTAAAGGGGGATGAAAACTCCGCTCCCGACTCATATAAGAGCAGACGCTATAGAAAGGGAACGCATCTCTTTAATGTTCATTCCTGGATGCCATTCTACCTGAATGTAAACAAACTTATGAACCTCGATTTTGACCATACCTATGAGGTACTATCTTTGGGCGCCACCCTCTATTCGCAGAATCTGCTGGGAACCACCCTCTCTATGTTGGGTTACTCCTATAGACACGGCCACCATGCGGCCCATGCAAGCTTTGAATATTCCGGCTGGTATCCGGTCTTTAGGGTAAATGTAGATTATAACGAAGAGAATAAGTATATATGGAGTCTTGAAAGGAAAAAGGACGGGTACGTGATAAAAGGCTCAAGGAGCGGAAAGCCTCTGCTGGACCTTATGGCAACCCTCTATCTGCCCCTTAGATTTAATGGCAGAGGATGGAACAGGGGGCTGACCCCGCAGCTTCACTATCAATATAAAAATGATGAATTTTACAGCATTTCAAAGGGTAAATATATAAACCGGCAGCAATTTATATATGGGCTGAAATATTACCAGTTAAGAGATAAGGCTGAAGGGGCTGTATATCCAAAGTGGGGATTCGGCCTGTCGGCAATGGGGCTTTCTGCCCTTTCGGGAAGCGATGAGTTTGCCTCTGTAACCGCCGCTGAGGGGTATTTATATCTCCCTTCTCCCTTTAACTGCCATGGAATAAAGATAGGAGCGGGCTACCAGAAACAGGGAGTACGGGGAAAGCTCTTCTATTCAGACAATCTGCTTAAGATGCCGCGAGGTTATACAGACGACATCTATAGCGAAAATTTCTCTCTTATTACCGTGGATTATGCCATTCCCTTTAATCTTAAGGGGCTTAACTTAGGGTGGCTGGCATATATAAGGCAGATTAGGCTAATCCCCTTTGCAGATTTTGGAATAGTCTATTCAAAAGAGCGGGGCTATGACTACTTTAACTCGGCCGGATTTGAGCTTCTCTTTAATACACACTTCTTCAGGTTGGGCACTGCCGTAGATGTAGGGTTCAGGTATGCAAGAAAATTTGCCTTTGGGGGAAACTACCTTGGCTTACTCTTTGATGTGGAGCTCTTTTAATCCTCTTCCCGGGCGGAGAGCGCCTTTTTAACCCTCTCGGCCAGACTTTTTCCCACAACATTGGAGAGTTCCTCAAGGGAGGCCTCCCCTATACGCTTTACACTTTTGAAGGCAAGAAGAAGCTTCTGCTCTGTGACGGCTCCCACTCCGGGAATTCTGCGCAGTGCAGATTCTGTCTGTCCTTTGCTCCTTCTTGCCCTATGGTGGGTTATGCCAAAGCGATGGGACTCATCACGCAGATTCATAAGGAGCTTTAAAGAAGGGGAGTTCTTGTCTAAAAAGAGGGGAATCGGGTCATTGGGAATAACCAGCTCCTCCAGCCGCTTTGCAATCCCTATTATCTTTATCTTATCTGAGAGATTAAGGTCGGAAAGAGCCTTGCAGGCAAAATTGAGCTGTCCTCTTCCACCATCTATCAGGATAAGTTGGGGCAGGGGAGTGTTCTCTGCAAGCAACCTGCTGTAACGCCTGTGTACCACCTCGTACATGGAGGCAAAGTCGTTTGCCCCCACAACTGTCTTTATGTTAAAGTGCCTGTAATCACTTTTGCTGGGTCTGCCCCTTTTAAAGACCACACATGAGGCTACAGGGTTTGTTCCCTGTATGTTGGAGTTGTCGAAACACTCTATATGCAGCGGCAGCTGTTCCATATTAAGCTCCCTTTTTAACATCTCCACCGCTACCATCCCCCTCTCCTCCTTTGCCTTGCCCATCTCTCCGGCGTTGAGGGCCTCCTGCTTAAGCTGCTGGAACTTAAAGGAATTGGCATTTTTTGTGCTTAACTCCAGAAGGCTCAGTTTGTCTCCCTTAAGGGGTACATGGATACTTTTTCCAGGGAAGGCGACATCGGGCAGGTATGGAACCAATATTTCGTTGCTCTCCTTTCCGTTGTTATAGCTTAGGGAGGTAATGGAGTAGATTTCTGAAATAAAGCGGCTGAGAATCTCCTCTTTCTGCTCTTCTATATTCATCTTCAGCTGGAGGTTGAGGGTCTGGACTATGCAGCCATTGTTTACTTGCAGGTAGTTTCCAAAAACATTATAATGGTCAAAGACAAGAGAGAATACATCTATGTCGCTCACTTTCGGGTGTACAATAAGGGATTTGCTGTAATGGTTGCGCAAAAGCTCCATCCGCTCCTTATATTGCTGGGCCTTTTCGAATTGCAACTTCTCTGCGGCCTGCTCCATCTTCTTCTTGAACTCCCTTATCAGGGCAGAGCAGTTCCCTTTTAGAATGTCTATTATATCCTCTATCTGTTTTGCATACTCCTCTTTTGAGATTTTGCCAATGCAGGGGGCAAAACACTTTTTTATATGGGAATCGAGACACTCCTTAAACTTCCCCTCCGCCACACTTGAGGAAGTTAGGGCAAGGCGACAGCTTCTTATCCTGTAAAGAGTGTTTATTAAATCCAGCAGGTTGTGTGCATGCTGCACGGAACTGTAGGGGCCGAAATAGAGGGAGCCGTTGCGCACCATCCTCCTTGTAAGGAAGATTCGGGGAAAGTCCTCCTTGCTTATGCAAATCCACGGGTAGGTCTTGCTATCCTTCAGCAGAATGTTATATTTGGGCTTATACTCCTTTATAAGGTTATTCTCCAGCAGAAGTGCATCCTGCTCGCTCCCCACAACGGTATGGTGGACATCTGCTATATTCTGCACCAGAACCCTTGTCTTTGCCGTAAGCCTCTCGGGAGCCACAAAATATTGCGAGACCCTTTTTTTAAGATCCTTTGCCTTGCCTATATAGATTATTTTCCCTTCCTTGTTGAGGAATCTGTAGACCCCTGGTTCGTGGGGCAATAGCTTTATCTTTTCCGATACCTTCATAGTAATTGCAATTATACTAAATTTTTAAAGAACCGGTCTGCCATAAGAAGTTAATGGTTATATTTGTGTGTGTAGATGAAGAGAGAGTATGGGAGAGAAGGTGGTAAGAAACGCACAGGTCAAAAAGGCTCTGAAGATAAGGGGGCCGGCAGGAACGGTGGCGGCTTTCCTGGCCATGGCCATCACGGGGCTTAACAGGATTAACCGCATCTTTTCGCACATATCCGGCTACCGGGGGATAGAGTTTGCAGACCATCTTATAGAGTATCTCAATGTAAAATATAGGGTCGGCGGGTCGGAACTTGCATATATCCCAAAGGAGGGGCCCTTTATTATAGTCTCAAACCACCCGTACGGGGCTATAGACGGTATTATTATCCTTAGCATGGTTGGCAAGGTGAGGCCTGATATCAAAATCCTCACGAACTTTCTCCTCTCATATATCCCCAATCTGGAGGAGTCCTTTTTCCCTGTAAACCCGTTTACAGACAGAAGGGGGCTTGGAAGCAGTATAAATGGGCTGAGAATGGCAAAGGAGCATCTGAGCCGTGGAGGGGCACTTGCCCTTTTTCCGGCCGGAGAGGTCTCATCAAACAACAATAAGGAGCATATTGTAAAGGATATAGAATGGAAACCATCTGCTATAAAGCTTATTAAGAATGCCGGGGTTCCCGTTGTCCCCCTCTTTTTCAGCGGACAGAATTCTGCACTTTTCCATTTTTTGGGAAAGATTCATCCAATGTTAAGAACTGTAAGGCTTCCCCATGAGCTTTCCAATAAGAAAAACAAGCAGATAACATTAAGTATAGGAATGCCGATAAGCAGTGCGGAACTTTTGGATTTTGCCTCTGTAAGGGAGCTGGGGCGTTACCTTTGGAGCAGAACCTACTCTTTGGAGGCGAATATCGACGAGGTCAGGGGGAACTCCTCTTCACAGGAGGGGGCAAGGGAAGGACAACCTGTCGCAAAGCCCCTTGCAAAAGAGTTTTTAAGAGAGAATATAGAGAAGATTGCAGACAAGAGACTGTTTGAGGTTGCAAACTATGAGTGTTATCTTGCAGATTATATAGATATTCCATATCTTATGCAGGAACTGGGCATAAGGCGTGAGCTGGCCTTTAGAGGGGCAGAAGAGGGAACGGGTAAAGCAATTGATATAGACAGGTTTGACTCGCTATACAGCCATCTTATATTGTGGGACAAAAAAAATCTGGCGGTTGTCGGGGCTTATAGGCTGGGTTTTGCAAGGGAGATTCTGAAAAAAGAGGGAATGCAGGGGCTATACACCGAAACCCTCTTTAGGTATAAGCCAGACTTCCTTCCAGTTCTGGAGAATTCAATGGAGCTGGGTCGTTCATTTGTTTCGCTTGAATATCAGAAAGATCCGCTTGCCCTTATTCTGCTTATCAAGGGGCTGTTCTATACGGTTATCAAGTATCGCGATGTAAAATATCTGCTGGGGCCGGTAAGCATAAGTTCGGCTTATCCGCTCTTTTACAGAAGTATAATGATTTATTATCTGAAAAAGGGTTACGGAGACAAACGCTATGCAAACCAGATTGTTCCTGTCACCCCTTTTGTGCCGGACTATAAAAGGGTAAATCCCAAGGCTTTGCTTGAGAGTAAAATGGATTCTTTAGAGAGGTTCGACAGATTTTTAAGCAGAATGAGCGGCGGCAAGTACAGGCTGCCGACTCTGCTGAAGAAATATCTCAAGATAAATGCGAGACTTCTTGCCTTTAATGTGGATCCGAGCTTCAACAATTGTGTAGACGGCCTTATTATGCTGAATTTGTCGGATGTGCCGAAGAGTGAAATTGATCTCCTTTCGAAAGAGTTTGAAGATAAAGATGGCCTCTATAAAAGGTTCGATATCTTTACCGGTGCAGATTAGCTAAGGGACAGGGTCATAACCGCCTCCGCCCCATGGGTGGCATCGCATTATTCGCCTGATTGCCAGATAGAGCCCCTTGATAGGGCCGTGTTTTCTGAGTGCCTGTATGGCATAATCAGAACAGGTTGGGGTAAATCTGCAGGCCGGGGGCTTCAGGGGCGAGATGCATAGCTGATAGAAACGCACAAGCAATATAAAGGGAAGTGCCGCAAGCCTCTTAATGCAGTTTAGATAGGATATGTACCATTTGTTGCTCAATATGTTGAAAATCAAGAATCTCCTTATAGGTATAAACAAACATTATATGAAGATGTGTGGTATCTGTCTCCTCAGGCCTGTTCAGGCGGTATGCCTCCCTTATTCTTCTTTTAAGCAGATTCCTATCTACCGCCCTTTTAAAATTGCGCTTTGGAACACTTATAAGAATCTTGTCTTGACCCTTACCGTCTATCTTTACAAAAGTAACCCTGAATGGCTCTGCAAAGAGATTCTTCCCCCTCTTCAGCAAATTGTCAATCTCTTTTACCGAACATAACCGTCTGCTCTTTGGAAACCTGTGGGGCATTACTTTTTTTCTAAATAGAGTTCCAGGGCCTTTGCAATTGAGGGAACCTGCGGAGAGGGGGCCTCAATGGCAATCTCAAAGCCTGCCTCTTTAACGGCCTTTGCGGTTGTAGGCCCGAATGTGGCAATATGCAGCCCGTCTTGTTTAAATTCAGGAAAATTCTCGATAAGGGATTTTATATCCGAGGGGCTGTAGAATACCATAATCTGGTAATCCGACAGCGACAGGTCTGAAAGGTTGTTATTTGTAGTCTTTACAAAAACTGCAGAGTTATATTTGATTTTTGTCTTTGCAAAGAGCTTCTGGACATCGTTCTTGTTGTTATCTGTAGTGGCTATAAGGAACTTTTCATCTTTATGCTTTGTCCCTATTGCATCTATAATTGAGGATTGCGTGCCGTTCCCAAAGAAGATTTTCCTCTTCCTGTAGACTATGTACTTTTGAAGATAGAAAGCGATTGCCTCAGAGATGCAGAAATATTTCATGCTCTCGGGAACTACCACTCTAAGCTCCTCGCAAAGGTGGAAAAAAGCATCAATGGCGGAGCGGGAGGTAAAGACTATTGCCGTATAATCAGGAATATTGATTTTTTGCATCCTGAACTCTTTTGCCGTAAGGGATTCCATCCTAAAGAAGGGGCGGAAGTTTATGTTTATTCCATATTTCGAGATAATGTCGGTATATGGCGAGGAGTTCTGAGGCTGAGGCTGCGATATTAATATATTCTTTACTTTCATCTCACTAAGCATATATGCATGAATACAATAAGCGGTAAAATTTCAAGGGTGCAAAGATACAAAATCCAAAATGAATGAGAAAATCCGTTTGAAATGATCAATTGATAACCGCTAATGAAAAAGCCTGTAAGTATTGCTGCGGAGAGAGCTTCCACTGTATATGTTACCCACCTTACATTAAGCCCGGGAAAGAGGAGGCAGAGAAGTGAACCGATAAGCGAAACGGTACACAATATTATAAAGTAGTTATGAAAATATCCGTTTAACTCCTTGAATGCCTGAGATTTGCCAACCCAGTCCAGCAAAAGGAAAATACAGAGGCGTATGAAGAGGAAGAGAAGGATTCCTAAAAAAAAGTAGAAAAAAGGGAGTGTCTGTCCGTTTGAAGAGATAAAGGAGAAGAGTACGATTATAAAGAGAAGGGTAATCTCCCGGTTTGTCTTCTGCCCAGAGGAGTGTTCGATAAGGGAGAGTTTTTTTCTTCTGAAGAGAGCTTCTGCCGCAGAGATAAAGCCCGATGTAAGAATGGGAAAACCGTAAAGAAGAGCCAATAGCAGAATGGAAGCGATTATCGGTACCGAAACGGGATAGCCGGCCTCGGGAGGTTCCGCTGTAACTATGCTCTGCAGTGCAATGTGGCTCTCTTTCCAAATCTGCTGTATGTTCTCAATTCCCGCGCCTTGCATTATATCCAGACTGTTCTAAAACAGATAGCGCCTTGTCTCGCATATCTCCCTGTATTATAATCTCGCCCTCTTTTACGGAGCCCCCGACACCGCATTTGGTCTTAAGCATTTTGCCAAGAGCTTTCAGATCCTCTTTTGCCCCGATAAAGCCGGCAATGACAGTTACCTGCTTTCCCCCTCTGTCTTTCTTTTCAATGAAAACTCTCAGCTTCTGTTTCCGGGGAGGAAGAGTCTGCTGCTGCGGCTCCTCTTCGCTGTTTTCATATTTAAAGTCGGGGTTTGTAGAAAAGACTACGCCCAATCTGTTTTTCCAGTCGTTATCTCTCATCTTGTGTGGATTGAAATGGAATTTTTCACAAAATTCGCCGCAAATTTAGCTATAAAAAACCAAAATAGTATATTTGTCCTTTATTTAAAACCAAATCAGGCATGGAGCTACGACGACAACTGTTTAACAGAATCAATAATTGTATATCCCTTGTAATATTAATCATTGCATCTTATACCTACCTGATGACCATTGAGCCTACTACCAGTTTCTGGGATTGCGGTGAGTTCATAGCATCGTCGTTCAAGCTTGAGGTGGGGCATCCTCCCGGAAATCCAGTCTTTCAGGTAATTGCCCGTTTCTTTACCCTTTTTGCAGATCCGCAGCATGCGGCAATGATGGTCAATGCAATGAGCGCTCTCTGCTCTGCACTTACAATCTTCTTCCTATACTTCACCATAGTACACCTTGCAAGAAGAATTGTTGAAAAGGAGGGGAGGCTTGCAGATTGGGGTAACGCAATTGCAATCTTCGGTGCGGGAATAGTGGGGTCGCTGGCATATTGCTGGTCAGATACCTTCTGGTTTTCCGCAGTTGAGGGGGAGGTATATGCCATGTCGTCTCTCTTTACGGCAATTGTATTCTGGGCCATGCTAAAATGGGAGGAACAGGCAGACTCTCCATACGCAAACAGGTGGATTGTCTTGATTGCCTTTTTAATGGGGCTCTCAATAGGGGTACACCTTCTTAATCTGCTTACCATTCCGGCACTTGTATTTCTCTACTACTTCAAGATGTACGAAGTCACAAGAGTCCGTACCGTAAAGGTGCTGCTGCTTTCGGTGGTAATACTGGCATTTATCCTCTATGGAATTATTCCATACGTGCCAAAGGGTGCCGCATACGTAGACCTCTTTTTCGTAAATGTACTGGGATTTGGCTTTAACCTTGGGGCGACTCTCTTTATGCTTGCCCTCTTTGCGATGCTATTTTTCCTTGTTTATAAAACATATGGAAAGGGAAGGGTATTGCTTAATACCGTTGCACTATGCACCCTTGTCATGATAATAGGCTACTCTGTCTTTGCAGTGGTTGTAATAAGATCCTCTGCAATGACCCCTACAAATGAGTATCAGCCCGACAATCCTTTTACCCTTGTGCGTTATCTGGCGCGTGAGCAATATGGCTCCAACCCCATAATATATGGAAAGACCTTTGCCTCGCCCTATTCAGACATAAAATACGGAAAATATTACAATGTCTATAAAGACAAATATATAAAGGTGGATTCGCCTGCCGAACCGGTCTATGACTCTAATGCCAAGATGCTCTTCCCGAGAATGTGTGACGAGGGGGTGGGCGACAAGTATGTAAGTTTTTATAACAAATATACAAATGGTGAGGGGCGTACCATTCCGGGAGCCCGTTACAAGATGCCTACATTCGGGGCAAATCTTTCCTACTTCTTCGACTATCAACTGGATTTCATGTATTTAAGATATTTTATGTGGAATTTTGCGGGGAGGCAGAACGACCTTCAGGCAGTAATCCCTGGAGATCTGGTAAAGGGAAACTGGGAGAGCGGAATCGGTTTTTTGGATAAGGCAAGGTTGGGAGATCAGAGTGAAGGGCCCGACTACCTTATAAACAATAAGGCCAAGAACCATTTCTATTTTCTTCCGCTTATCTTTGGGCTTATAGGGTTTCTTTTCCAGTTGACAAAGGATAAAAGGAACTGGGTTGTGGTCATGCTGCTCTTTATCCTTACAGGTGTTGCAGTTGTGGTCTACCTTAACCAGACTCCTATGCAGGCCCGTGAGAGGGATTATGCCTATGCCGGCTCCTTCTACGCCTTTGCAATATGGATAGGATTTACGGTTCTGTGGCTCGGGAAGCTGCTGCAGAAGGTTTTCTCCGCCAAGGTCTCGGCTGTTGTTGCATCAGCTCTGGCTCTCATTGTCCCTCTGCAGATGGTCTCTCAGACATGGGATGACCATGACCGTAGCGGACGCTATTTTGTAAGGGATATGGCCTATAATTACCTTATAGGGCTTGACAGGAATGCCCTTATCTTTACCCATGGCGACAACGACACCTTCCCTCTCTGGTATATTCAGGAGGTTGAGGGAGTAAGAACGGATGTGAGGATAATGAACACCTCCCTGCTGGGTACAGACTGGTACATAGACCAGATGAAATACAGAATGTATGACTCAGATCCTGTTCCGTTGAAGATGGACAGAATGCAATATCTCTTTGGAACAAATGACTGGGTCCAGATTTATGAGAGGATCAATAACCCCATTACGGTAAGGCAGGTAATGGACCTCTTTAAAAACCCCAGGATTACAATGCCTCTCTCAGATGGAAAGGAGCATGACTATATAGTTGCAAGAAAGCTCCGTCTTCCTGTAAATAAGGAGAATGTAAAGAAATATGGAATTGTGGCGGAAAAGGATTACAACAATATTGCAGATACTCTGGAGCTTAATATTTCAGAGGGAAAATCCGCCCTCTCCAAGACAGAGCTTGTAGTGCTGGATCTGCTCTCGGATTATAATTGGGACAGACCTATCTACTTCATGCAAAAAGGGGGAGATATAGATATAGGTATAAAGGATTACCTGCAGTACGACGGGTTTGTCTATAAATTTGTTCCTATAAAGAACAGTACCGGCCACGATGACTCCTACTCGGTTGACCAGGTAGATGAAGATGCCCTTTATGACAGGGTGATGAATCTCTACAGATGGGATAACTTCAAGGATACCACTCTGAATATGGATTACCAGCATATTCTTACCTTTAACAACCTCATTTCTCCGCGGGATATTATGGTTGCAACGGCAGGCGCCCTTTACGACAGGGGCAAGCCCCAAAAGGCAAGGGATGTGCTTGATAAGATGATGGAGTCTGTTCCACAGAAGACATTGCCGCTAAATACCTTATATATTTCAGGTTTGAACGATAGGGCTGTCATTGATGCGATAGAGCTATATATGAAGCTTGACAGCGAAACGGGCGATATTCTTGCGGAGAGGTTTTTGCAGGAGACGCTTGACTGCATGAAGCTCTTCTCAAAACTGCATGGAGACTCCTATATCTCATATAATGATTTGTATCAGTCTCTGACCTATATGGTGGCATTGCAGAACATTTGTAAAAGGAATGGGCGAACAGAAATGGCTGCAAGGATAGAGGAAATAATAAAGAGTTATATCTCCTGATTTTGGATTACGATAGCAGTAAGGCGGCTTATTGCTCACTCTATAAGCATATTACAGCCTCTGCGTTCAGCCTCCTTTATGCGCCCTAACAGTTCAAAGCCGCCATATGCCAGCCTTCCCATATCTTCTGTCTCTATAAAAGAGCAGGAGTTGAGGTTGGCAAGATCTATAATGTTTATCCCGCCTATGATATTCTCCTTATTGACATAGCTAAAGGGGTCAGAGAGCTCCCTGATTAGAATTTTCATCCACGGAGGTGTAAGAAAAAGTCCCTCACCCTTGGAATATGCTTGAGAAAGAAGCTCTGCCATCCCATATTCAGAGTGGATTTTCTCTACGCCAAATCTATTGCAAAGTATCTTGTGCAGCTCCTTGCGAGAGATTTCCTTTCCGCGCCCCTTCATTCCCCCGGTCTCGACTATTATAAGCCCAGGGAACTCCATTTCAAACTCCTTTACAAAATCGAGCAGAGCAAAGGTGACCCCTATCAGAATGCACTTCTGCCCTTGCTCCTTAAGCCTTTTTAACCTCTCTGCGAGCTCCCCATAGTTATAAAGATAAAAGCCGCTTGCTTCATTACCGGTGAGCTTCATAAGATGGTCTGCCATATAAATCAGCGAGGAGCCCCTCCTTTCCAGATAGCCGGGGAGGAGAGAGAGAATGGCATATTGTTCGGGGGCACCGTAGAAGAGACGGAATCCCCCGGTAAAACTTCTGCGGTAAATCTCCACATCGGACACATAATGTTTTGAAGGGAGCATCCCTGTGGTGGAGCTGCTGGTAAAGAGAATCTCCTCACTTTTGCCCCTCTCTGCAGCAGTTATCGGGGGAGTTGTTACCACCCTTCTGCTTTTGAAGAACCTTATTGGCAAAAAGGGAATTTTCTCTATGGAGCTTACCTCTGTGGGGTTACACCCTATCAGCTCCAAATACTCCCTGTACGGGCTGCACCCTGCCGCCTGCCGTCTGAACAGCTCCATGGTGAGTGTGTCAAATTCAGAAGCGGAGCATATATTAAAAATCCTGTTGATTAGTGAGTTCATCTATAAATCTTGAATTTCCGTAAAGACGCGGGACCTTATTCTGCCCCCCAAGTTTGTTTCTGCTCTCCATCCACTTTACAAAGCTTCCTCTTGGTAGGGAGATTATCTGTAGCCTCTCCATAGTGGCATTTCCTGCCCTTTTTGCCTCATAATCGGAATTTGTCTTTGTGAGCTCTATGTCAAGCAGTTCTGCAAATTTCTCTATATTTTCCGGCTCTCTTCCAAACTCTATTGCCCATTTGTGGTATCCTTTTTTCGCAAAAGAGGTGTTTTCATCTCCAAGGGTCATGAAGACAGGAGCCACAGTAAAATCGGTAACGGTCGAGTCAGTCTCCCGGCAGGCTGCGGCAAGTGCCTTTTCGGCATTTGAAATCATAAGCTCCTCTCCAAAGGCATTTATAAAGAGGCTTGTTCTGCCGGTGATTTTTATTCTGTGTGGAGCAAGTGAGACAAACTCCACGCAATCCCCTATCAGATAGCGCCACAGCCCTCCACATGTAGAGATAACCATGGCATATTGCACTCGCGTCCCAACCTCTTCAAGGGTAGGAATCTCCTTTATCTCTCCCCTCATAGCCTTATCAAGTAGCGGCATTGGAATAAATTCATAAAATATACCATTGTTTACTGTAAGCAACATAGAGTTTGTTGAAAGGTCATCCTGAAAGGCAAAGTACCCCTCCGAGGCATTATAATTTTCGAGATAGTGCATTTTCCCGGAGGGAATCAACGCTTTATAAATCTCTCTATATGGCTCAAATCCAATACCTCCGTGCATAAAAAGCTCCATATCGGGCCATACTTCAAGAAGGTTCTGCTTTCCCGTATGCTCCAGAACCTTATTCATGAGAATCAGATTCCAGCTGGGAACACCGCTGAAGCTTGTTACGTTGCAGCGGCAGCTCTCTCTGCAGATTGCCTCAATCTTTGCATTAAAATCGGCCATAAGTGCGCTCTTCCTCGAAGGGGTGCGAAGCATCTCTACAATAAAGGGGGAGTTCTTAAGCAGTACGGCCGAAAGATCTCCGCTAAAACTTTTTGCACCGCCCATATTGTCTATATTAACACTTCCTCCCAATGTGAGTGCCTTTCCGCTTAATATTTTAGAGCCGTTGTGACAGGCTACATAAAAAGAGAGCATTCTCTTGAAGCCTCCGTAGTGAGTTATATGGAGAGAGTCCGGCGTTATGGGAATGAACTTGCTCTTGTCTGAACTTGTGCCGCTTGACTTTGCAAACCATTTTACCTTCTGGTTCCAGAGCGTATAATTCTCTCCATGCCTCAATCTCTCTATATATGGTGCAAAAGCGTTGTAATCCCTTATTGGAACATGCTCCCTGAAATCTCGAAGGCTTTTGATTTTGTTAAAATTATGCTCCTGTCCGAAAAGAGTCTCACGCCCCGCCTTAATCAACTTTTGAAACCACTCTTTCTGGTATTGGCAGGGGTCTGTGCGGGAGTTTTCTATCTCCTTGATAAGTTTATGCGAAAAACCGGTGTAAATGGTATTTATTAAAGACATATGTTTCAGTTAAAAACTTCATGTAAAATATCCAGCGACTTTAATTCTATATTGGTGCCAAGGTGGTACGACATATATTTAAGCATCTGCCTTGCAAATCTGCTCCGCATCTCTCCCGTACATTCTATGCGTTCAATCTCTGAGGCGGGCGTAACCATAAGGCGATATAGAAATCCAGACTCTTCTTTGGAGAGAAACGGCGAGAGTTGTTTCTCCCTTGCCGACCCTTCTGCAAATCTTGCGGCGGAAAGGCTGAAAAGGCTCTCCGGCCCAGAATAGTCATTTACAGGCATTATACCCATAAATCTGCATAGGTGAACCATAAAGTGGAGGTGAAAATTGGCTACCCCTCTCTCCATATTCTCCAGCATGTTTATTGAGTATAGTATAAAATCATATAGGGAACTCTCCCCCTCTGTCTCATGCAGCCCCTTTAGTAGCAGTTCACTTAGGAAGATTGCAACGGTGCTTTTATAAACATCTGACCTAATGCTCTCTAACCTATATGCGGCGGTATGCTCTTTAATTGCCGGCATATATGAACCTTTACTATATGTTACGATATCTAATATACTCAATCTATGGAAGTCCGACAGTTTTATCTTATTCTTTTGTGCAATCTTCAGGTAGAGTGCTTCGCGCCCCCTTTTGCGGCCAAGGCACTGCACAACCACTCCGCTGTCGGAATGCTTTATTGTGTGAAGTACGATAATCTGCTCCTTATCGGTCATTTTTTAAAAAATTCTTCAAGGCTCTTATTGCCGCTCCTCTGTGGGATATTGCATTTTTTACCTCCGGAGGAAGCTGTGCAAGGGTAATCTCCCCTCCAGTCTGCTCGGGAATGAAGATGGGGTCATACCCGAATCCCTGGCTGCCGCTCTTTTGGAGAGCTATATGCCCCTCCAGCACCCCTTCAAAGGTGTGAAGTCCGCCATTATTATTTCTATATGCAATAACGGTTTTAAATCTGGCTGCTCTCAACTCCGGCCTTCGATATTCGGGGCCCTTTTTCTCCAGCTCGGCAAGCAGCTTCTCCATATTGGCTTCGCTCTCTTTCCCCTCCCCCGCATAACGGGCAGTGTGAACTCCGGGAGCTCCTCCAAGCGAATCCACCTCCAGTCCGGTGTCATCTGCAAAACAGCTCCTTTTTGTAATATTCCACAGGTATGTACACTTCTCAATGGCATTTCCAAGAAGCGTATCGGAATTTTCGGGAATATCATCTGTAATTCCAAGCTCTTTTGGCATAATTACTGTAAAGCCTTCTCCAAGGATGCTTTGGGCCTCCGAGGCTTTATGGGCATTGCCCGTTGCAAAAATAATCTCCATTTCCTTTAATAAAGTTGCATCAAAGGTAGTAAAAGTTTATTTTTGCCGGTTGCGTCGGGCAATAATTGGCGATTGATAATTGATTTAAATTAAATTAAGATAAAGATATGAAACAGATATTAAGGAGAACGGCACTTGCAGTCTCACTTTCCATTCTTCTTTTCTCAAATAACCTTGTAGCGCAGTCTAAGGATTTTAGGGCGGCAAAAACTCTGGAAATCCAGTATAATATTTTAAATGAACTTTCTAACGGGTTTGTAGATTCTGTAAATATAGAAAAGCTGCTCAATATCGGAATTGAGGCAATGTTGGCCTCTTTAGACCCCTACACAGAGTATATTCCCGAGGAAGATGAACAGAATCTAAAGATGCTTACCACGGCAACCTATGGCGGAATAGGAGCGGTTATAAAGAAGCCCGACACGACAGGTGTGATAATTTCACAACCCTATGCCGGCTCGCCTGCCGTAAAATACGGGCTTGAACCGGGAGACATGATTCTAAAGATAAACGGAGAGGATGTAAAGGAGCTGAATGCAGATCAATGCAGCTCAAAGATGAAGGGCGAGCCCGGAACAAAAATAAAGTTCCTTGTGCAGAAGGGCAGAGGCGGAAAGATAGAGGAGCTTGAGATTGTCAGGAATAGAATTCACATTTCCGATGTCTCTTTCAGCGGGCTGCTGCGCGACAGTATAGGATATATAAAGATAGATGGCTTTACTGTAAACGGGGCGGAAGATGTAAGAAAAGCCCTCATATCGCTTAAGGAGAGTGGGGCAAAGAGAATGATTCTTGACTTGAGAGGCAATGGCGGCGGATTGCTTAATGAGGCGGTACAGATTCTCTCTCTCTTTCTTCCCGAGGGAACCAATGTTGTAACCCAGAGGGGGCGCAGCAATGTGGGGGTGGATTTGGAATATAAGACCGAGACTCCGCCTGTAGATACATTAATTCCCCTTATGGTGCTTGTAAACTCAGGCAGTGCCTCCTCTTCCGAAATTGTAACGGGTGCAATTCAGGATTTGGACAGAGGAATTGTGGCAGGAACCCGGACTTATGGAAAAGGACTTGTACAGACTATAAGGCCGGTAGGCTACAACGGCACTATGAAGATGACAATTGCCAAATATTACACCCCAAGCGGCAGATGTGTACAGGCTATAGATTATTCGCATAGAAATTCCGATGGAAGTGTGGGGTATGTGGCAGATTCCCTAAAAAAGGCATTCAAGACAAGGAAGGGCAGGACTGTATATGACGGAGGAGGAATAACTCCGGATACCATTATAAATTCAGAAAGCTACAGCAGAATAGCGGTATCGCTTGTAATGAACGATATAATAAACGATTTTGCCCTTAATTTCTATAAGGAGCATTTGAATATTCCTCCAGTTAAAGAGTTTTCCCTTACAGATGAACAATACGGGGATTTTGTAAAATATGCAGTCTCCAGAAAATTCGACAGCAGAAGCGGTGCGGAGGTCCTTCTGGAAGATTTGCTGAAATCGGCCCAAAAGGAGGAGCTGAATGAGTATATAAGGAGTGAGGCAGAAGCTTTGAAGGCCAGACTTTCCATCTCCAAAGAGCAGATGCTTTACCTTAAAAGAGAGGAAATTCAACCTCTTGTCGAGGAGGAGATTGCAAACAAATATTACTTCACGGCGGGAAGGATAGAGGCCATGATAAAGAATGACAGCCAGCTGCAAAAAGCCGTGGAGCTCTTCGCCAAAGAATAATCTTCTGCAGGCCAACAGGCTATATTAAGAGTGCTATAGTGTTATGATGCAACAATCAACAAAAAAACCGTCCCTTGCGGAACGGTTTTTTGTGTGAGCCATATCTCTTAAAGTTTGGCGAATTCTATATCTTTTGCCGCACGTTTTGCAAGCTGTTCGCTCTTCTTTGCAACTTCAAGCTCCTTCTTTGCAGTAGCTGCATCGCCCTTACGTGCTGCTATGATTGCACGCATATAAGCCTGGCACGGGCAGTTGCCTTTAAGAATTGAGAGAGCCTTGGCCTCATTCTTGACAAGAATGTTTGCAAGGGCCTCGTTAGGAGTGTTTGTGCCCTCAAGGGCCGTTGCCGCAGCCTGATATTTGCCATTGAGTATATCAAGAGCCGCCTGATTGACCTTGGCCTCTTTAACGTCAGATTGCTGAAGGAATTTTGCAGCCGACTCAAAATCTTTCTCCTGCATTGCAACCACAGCCATATTGTTATAATAGCTGGCGCTCTTTTCCTTCATCTTGTTGAGGGATGCTTTAGCCTCAGAGGTCTTTCCTTCAGACAATTTTACGGCAGCAAGGTTGTTGTAAGCGCGGTCGCTCTTGAACTTGGATGCTGCATTCTGGTAAAGGGATACTTTAACATCGTTTGACTTAACCAATGTAGCCGTGTAGAGAAGAGCCTCCTCGTCCAAAAGATCGATATCGGTATTTATAATGTCAAGCAACTCCTCATCTGTGTAGTTCTTATACTCTACATTTGCAATGAATCTTGCCCTGCGAAGTTCAGGAAGAATATCATCTGCCAGAACCTCATATACATTTGACATATTCTTAATCTCTTTCTCACGGACAGCAGGATCTGAATACATTGAGAGTACGCGGAGGATAAGCTCTTTGTCCTCTATGTTAGAACCAGATACCAATGCCTGGAATCCCTCCCAGTCCTGACCGACAGATTTTACATTAACTGGAGCATCTGCTTTAGCCTCTTTGTTGATGGTCTTGTTGAACGCCTTCTCTGCAGATTTTCCACGATTATCTGAGAGTTTGCTATTCAGTTTCACACCTCCGTCTGGAGAAGCGTATGCGATGATATCGTTGGATTTGAGAGTCTTACGCTCATTGGCCATAACATCTTTAAGATATTGCTCAAAAGCTTTGATCTCATCTGTCTTAAGCTGGTTCATCCTTACATCATAGCTGTTGATAAGATAGAGAATCTGCGCCTCTTTAGACTCAGGGATAATCTTCTGGTATTTATCTGCCTCAAAGGATGGAGTACCCATGGTATTTACCAGCATATAGGTGGTGTTTGTACCATCTGCAATCTTGAATGGCTCAGGATATTCGATTTTCCTTGTTCTTGATTTGTTATAAACGGTAGCCCTTAGCTCAAGAACAGCCTTCTCAACGCCCTCTTTATATGGGAATACGACAGGAGTGGAGATTGTCGCTCCATTTTCGTATGAAACGACGCGGTTGTTTTCAAAAACGCTTTCACCTTGAAGAGTGAGGACATTGCCCTTTATTTCATCGCCTTCGTAAACCAATACGGGAGTTACCTCAAGAATGGCCTTCTTCAGGAAGTACTTTGCAGGGAAAGTCACTGTATAGGTAGCGTTAATTTTACCAGCAACAGCTTCAAGAACTTCAGGCTGGCACTCGGTAGTTACCAAGCTGGCTGTCTGTGCCATTTTTTTCGGATTGCTACAAGAAACGATTGCAAAACCCAAAAATGCAAGACCCAATAATTTTAATGAATTCCTTTTCATCTTTAATCTGTTTTTAAGGTTTATAATTGTACAATATGTAAATTCTCTCAATGCGCAACACTTCAAACGGCAAATATAATAAAAAAGTTAACAAACTATAAGAGTCGGGTCAAAACTTGAAACTTTCCGAGTTCAAATAGTCAAGATCTTGTGGAGTGTCAACCGCATGAGTCTGATAACGGGTAATCGCAACCCTTATTTTATATCCGTTTTCCAGCCATCTTAACTGCTCCAGTCTCTCTGTTTTTTCAAGATAACTTTGAGGCATGGCGCAAATCCGCTCCAGGACGGAGGCTTTATAGCCGTATAGGCCAATATGCTTAAAGAAGGGATGCTCCTTGATAAAACTGTCATCTACATTACAATCCCTGACATACGGAATAGGGGTACGGCTAAAATAGATGGCATTCATCATCTTGTCCATGATAACCTTGGGAGTGTTCGGGTTTACAAGCTCCTGCAATGCCTCTATCCTCTTTACAAGAGTTGCAATCTCTACCGAGGGGTCATTAAAGCACTCCTTAAGCCCGAGCAGCTGTCCGGGGTGGATAAAGGGTTCGTCTCCCTGCACATTTATTACAACATCGAACTTTTTTCCCATGGTGCGGGAGTAGGTGTGGCAGGCCTCAAGAACGCGGTCTGTTCCGCTTTGGTGCATGGGAGAGGTCATTACCGCCACCCCTCCGAATTTCTCCACCGCCTTATAAATCCTCTCATCGTCTGTGGCCACACAGAGATTGGAGAAGACTTCCGAACTCTGCTCATAAACACGTTGAATCATTGCCTTGCCTCTTACAAGAGCCAAAGGTTTCCCTGGAAAACGTGAAGAGGCGTACCGGGCCGGAATAACTGCCAATACATTCATATTCATATATGACAAATAGTGAAAATTACTTAAAAACGGCTCTAAGATAGTGTTTTTACAGCTTTGTTGTTTAAGATGCTTTTTTTAATTTTGCACCCTATGGAAATTCAGAGCATAAAACAGCGTTTCGATATAATAGGCGATGACCCTCACCTTAACAGGGCTATAGACATTGCAGTACAGGTGTCGGGGACAGATCTGTCGGTTCTCATAACAGGTGAAAGCGGCGTGGGAAAGGAGGCGATTCCCCAGATAATACATCAGTACAGCCCGAGAAAGCATAATATGTATGTTGCCATAAACTGTGGGGCAATTCCGGAGGGAACAATAGATTCAGAGCTTTTCGGCCATGAAAAGGGTTCTTTTACAGGAGCAAGCGAGAGTCGTAAGGGCTATTTCGAGGTGGCCGATGGAGGGACCGTTTTTCTGGATGAGGTGGGAGAGCTTCCCCCCTCTACACAGGTGAGGCTGCTAAGGGTGTTGCAGAACGGAGAGTTCTATAAGGTGGGGTCCTCAAAGGTGCAGAAGACAGATGTGAGAATTGTGGCCGCTACCAATGTAAACCTTATGCAGGCAATGCAGAACGGCAGGTTCAGAGAGGATCTCTACTACAGATTGAATACCGTTCCCATCTATATTCCGTCTCTTAGGGAGCGTAGGGGAGACATTAACCTGCTCTTCAGGAAATTTGCCTTGGATTTTGCAGACAAATATAAAATGCCTGTAATAAGGCTTTCGCACGATGCCCAGATTCTGCTCAAAGATTACAGATGGCCGGGAAATATAAGACAGCTGAAGAGTGTTGCCGAGCAGATTTCGGTGCTGGAAAGAAACAGAACGGTCGAGGCCGATGTGCTGAAGGGCTATCTTCCGGCAGATACTCCCGAGCAGCTGCCTGTGCTTAACAGTGCGGCGGATAAGGGAAAGGATTTTATCTCAGACAGAGAGCTGCTCTATAAAATGATATTTCAGTTGAGACAGGAGCTGGCGCAGCTCAGGGAAAGGGTTGATTTTCTGACGCACAGAGAGTCGAAGGTGGAGGATGTGACATATTTGAATCCTGCACCGGCAGCCGTCCCCCCAAAACCCGGACAGGCAGATAGTGTTGCAGAGGATACCATATATACCCCTGTTGAGGGAGAGGTGCAACGCACAACAGAGCCGCTGCATGGCGAAACTCTCTCTATTCCGTCCATTAATGCAGAGCTGATAAGAAAATGTCTCCTCAAGCATAACGGGAAGAGGAGAGATGCCGCCTCAGAACTGGGCATATCGGAAAGAACCCTCTATAGAAAAATCAAGGAATTGAATCTTAATATTTAGATGCGATGAAAAGGGTAACGCTTCTTTTTTACTCTCTTTTTCCACTGGCTTTGTGCGGGTGCGGAATCTATTCTTTTTCGGGAACATCCATTGCTCCCGATGTTCACTCCATCTCTGTCTACACTATAGAGAACAGGGCAATGAAGGTCAATCCCTCATTAAGCAACACCCTTACCAATGCGCTGCAGGACAAATATCGCAGACTCACAAATCTTGAGATGCTCCCCGAGGAGGGAGATCTGGAGGTTTCGGGAATAATCACCAATTACGATGTCACCCCCACGGCCGTAACATCAGATGAGATTGCTTCGAAAAACAGATTGACGATAACAGTAAAGATAACCTTTAAGAACAACAAGCACGAAGAGGAGAACTTTGAAAAATCCTTTGCGTCATTTCAGGACTATGACTCCAACAACTCGCTCGATGCCGTTGAGAACAGTTTGTGCGAAGATATTGTGGAGATAATGGTGGAGGATATCTTTAACGCCACTGTTGCAAACTGGTAGGAGATGGCAGATAGAGCTACAGTTGAAAATTACGATATAGCCCAGCTTGAGAGGCTTCTTTATTTCTATCCATGGTACTCGTATGCAAGGGTAAGGCTTGTGCAGAAGCTGGCCAGGGCAGATAATGAGACGGCAGGGCAGAAGGCGGAAGAGGATTCTGCCTACTATCCGTCGCTATATCCTATATATGAGGCATTACAGGATTATGACGGGGAAGAAAAGAATCCCGAAATAGAGAAAGACAGTGCAGATGAAAAGGTTATAGATTTTGAGACAATCAGTCCTGCGTCAAAGGAGAGCAGGTCGCAATATATTCTGGCAGGGGCGGATTACTTCTCTCCCGAAGAGTTGCGTTCCGTTGAGCAGAGTGAGTTAAAATCTGCACATTCCACTCCCTTTCCGGAAGTTGGACTTGAGGAGTTCTATACAGAAACTCTTGCAAGAATTTATGCAGAGCAAGGCTATTACGATGAGGCGATTAGGGTCTATGCCAAACTAATTTTGCTATATCCGGAAAAAAGTGCTTACTTTGCAGCCCTTGCAGAGGAAATAAAATCAAAAAAGAGTTAGATATATGTATACAACCATCGCTATTATCATTGTCATTGCGAGCGTGCTTCTTACATTGGTGGTACTTGTGCAGAACTCAAAAGGAGGCGGGCTTGCCGCCAACTTTGCGGCAGGCAACCAGGCTTTCGGTGTAAGACAGACTGCAGATATATTGGAGAAGACCACATGGGCTCTTGCCATAATAATCATTGTATTGTGCGTTTTGGCAACGGCTTTTGTCTCTACAAGAAAGAGCGCGTCTTCTAATCTTACAAAGCAGATAGAAAATGTATCTGTACCTGCACAGCCGCAGTTCCCGATAGATCCGGTTGCACCCTCTCAGGAAGTTCCGGTAGAGGAGGCTCCTGCCGCTTCCGATGCCGCTGCACAGGAGAATGGTCAGCAAGCTCAATAGGCCTGACAGGGTTTTCTGCCGTTTTCTACCGTTTCAGTGCCTTTTTGATGTATGGTAGAAGGCTCTTTGCATATCTGACAAAGCCCAGATCTGTCAGATGGACACCATCTACCGTTGCCTCGTGGTCGGGCCCTATGGCGGATTTTTTCATATCGCATCCGGAGTAGAGGTCTATATATCTGATATTCTTGTACCCCTCTTTGTTGAGTTTGTCACAGAAACTTTTCCACAATTCATTCTCCCTTGCGGCATCTTCCCGAAACTGGGCATCAAGCCAATGATAAGGGTAACAATAGTTTGAGAGCATAAGGATTGGAGTGGTGGGGTTGGTGTCTGCAATTTTCCTGATAAAATACTCGGTGCTGTCTCTCACTATATCGTAGGTGCAGTTGGCAAGGCAATCTATTATGTAGAGCGAAGCGGGTACTTTTGCAATCTCATCTGCCATAACTCTATCCATTCTTCCGTTTCCGCTAAAGCCCAGATTTATTGTCTGGCAGTGCAGCAGTCTCTCAAGAATTGAGGTGTATGACATTCCCGGCCTTGTAGCGCATCCCCCCTGGGTCACGCTTGTCCCGTATATAAGAATTGCCCCCTCTGCAGGATTTGAGGCGGAGAGTGGCAGCAGATCTTTATTTTCAGGCATTTCTACAGATGAACAGGTGTCGACTCCTATTTCAAGAGTCATAACCCCGTCGTAAAGGGGAAGGTAGAGCAGATACTCCCTCATTTTGCCATCCATTTTTCTGATAAATACATTTGCAGACTCCTTTCCGTTGGGCTGGGCCGTACCTGCAAAGTGCCACCGGTTATCCTCGCCAAGGGCATAGAGATCCAATCCCTTTACGCCGGTGGCTGCCATGTGGGCCATTCCAAAGTTGTTAAGAAGTTTCCACCTTGCACCTATACATTTGGAATTGCTCCTGAAGCGGACAGCTATGCCGGAGGAGTTCTGTCCCAAATCCCAGACCTCCTTTCTGACTCTATTCTGAATGGAGGCGGGGAGACGGGTATAGTAACCGTCGCATACCGTATCGTTCTCTCTCAGGCAATCTGCAAAACCCCGCCCTATAACGGGAAGGGAGAGATCTCTTACATTGTAATATTTCAGCTCCGAGGCCTTCTGCCCTGCTGCTTCAACGCCGGCCAGGATAATGGCCAGTATCATAAGTTTAAAATTCAAGAATTTCATAGGTTTTATGCTAAATCTTTATCCACTCTATCTCTACCCCTTTCCGCTCCATCCCCCGGAACCATGTCATCTGCCGTTTGGCAAATTGGTGAATGGCTGTTCCAAGCCTCTCAACCATTTCGCTGTAACCCATCTCCCCTGTAAGGTAGAGGGTAATGAACTTGTATTCCAGGCCATAATAAAGGAGCTGCTCTGCAGAGAGACCAGACTCCAGAAGCCTCTTTACCTCCTCTACCATTCCCTCTTTAAGCCGGCGTTGCAGCCTTTCGTCTATTCTGCGATTGCGCTCCTCCCTCTCCACATCTATTCCAATAAAATAGACCTTTTCCGGAAGAATAAGGGTCTTTGACGGCTTAAGGGCGTGTTCTGCGGCATATTTCTCTATCTCAATAGCCCTTATTGCCCGCTTTTTACTCTCTACATCTGTATTGTTGTGCAATTTCGCCCCCCGTCTCTCCTTAAGCTGCCGTAACATCTCCTTCAGCCTCTCCAGGCTCTCCCTCTCCAAAGAGGAGCGCAATTTACTGTCGGGAGCTACATCCTGCAGGGCATACCCTCTTGTTACCGCCTCAATATAGAGCCCGGAGCCGCCGCAGATAATCGGGGTGACGCCTCGTTGCCTTATATTGGCATACGCCGCGGAGAAGTCGCGCTGGTAACGGAAGAGATTATACTTTTCACCCGCATCGGCAATATCTATGAGATGGTATGGAATCGAGCCGTACTCCTGCAAATCCTTGCCTGTGCCTATATCCATCCGGCGATATACCTGTCTTGAATCTGCGGAGAGAATCTCCGCAACCGGAGAGAACCTCCCTGCAAGCTCAGCTGCGAAACGGCTTTTTCCGCTGGCGGTAGGGCCAAGAATGCAAATTGCATCATACTCCTGTGCAATCTGCCTGAGCCTCTCACCGGAAATCTCTCCCCGACCTTTTGTCACGCTCCTGTCATTTAAGTTTGAGTGCGAATGTAGCAAATATTTTGGAGTTTGTACTATCTTCGCATCTGCAATATGCCGTATGGAAAAAGAGATGGGAAAGAGAAAAGGCAATATAGAGATAAAAAACAAAAGGGCCGGATTCGAGTATGAATTTATAGAGAATTATACGGCCGGAATAGTGCTGTCGGGAACAGAGATAAAATCCATAAGGGCGGGGAAGGCTTCGCTTGTAGAGAGCTATTGCTATTTTGTAAATGGCGAGCTTTATGTGAAGAATATGCATATTGCCCAATACTGGTGGGGAAATCTCTTTAACCATGACCCGCGGCGCGACAGAAAGTTGCTCCTCAACAAAAAGGAGCTTCGCAGGTTACAGAGAGCAGTAAAGGAGAAAGGGCTTACTATAGTGGCAACAAGGCTCTTTATTGCGGATAACGGCTATGCAAAGCTCAATATTGCACTTGCCCGCGGAAAGAAGGAGTACGATAGGAGGGAATCCATAAAGGAGAAGGATTTGAGGCGTGCAATGGAGCGGCTTTAGTGGCTGTTCTCCCTTATTGCCGGAGTCGTGATATAATGGCTTCTTATCATAAGAATTATGCCGGCAATTACAAATGGGATACTTAACAACTGCCCCATATTGAGGGTCATTGTCTGTTCAAAGGCAACCTGAGGCTCTTTAATGAACTCTATAAAGAAGCGGGCTCCGAAGAGGCCTGTAAGGAAGAGTCCGAAAAGGAAGCCCCTTTTAATCTTCTCTATCCTGTATTTGTAGAGCAGAAGCAGTGATATGCCTAAAATAAGGTAGGCCAGTGCCTCATATAGCTGGGTCGGATGTTTTGGAAGGGTCTCTCCGTTTCTAAGGAATACAAATCCCCACGGCAACTCTGTAATATTCCCGTAAATCTCTGAGTTCATAAGGTTTCCAAGCCTTATAAAGACTCCGGCAAAGGCTATTGCAATGCCTATTCTGTCTAGAATCCATAGAAAGTCGAAATGGTATTTTTTTCCATAATGGCGTGCATACCACCAAAGGCCTATTAAAATGGCTATTGCTCCACCGTGTGAGGCCAGACCTCCGTGCCATACCTTCACTATCTCTATTGGGTGTGCAAGATAGTATTCGTGCTGGTAGAAGAGCACATGACCAAGCCTTGCTCCCACTACGGTGCAGATTATAAGGGTAAAAAGCAGCGGATCCAAGAGGGTTGAAGGAAGTTTTTCGCGTTTAAAGAAGTGGCTGAACAGACAGTATCCTATCCAGAAGCCTATAACAAAGAAGAGGCTGTAATATCTTATATGCAGGGAGCCTATTTTTATAAGGTCGGGGTCTGCATTCCAGTTTATTGCCATTATGGCACTTAATGAAATAACCATATTTGCGCTTTTATCTTATTAGTCTGGAAAATACACTTAATGGCATTGCCTTGCCAAAGCGGTCTGTAAGGAGCAGTTCTCCATATTCCCTTTTGCCTGCATCTCCCGAAACCTTGAAAGCCTCTTTCAGGGCTGTGTCTGCAAGGAGTGCAGAGTAACCGTTCGAGTAGAGATTCAGCAGAGTGAAGGAGTCTGTGGGGGCCACTATCTTAGCGCACTCTATGAGCAGATCGAAGAGGAGCTCGTCGAGCTTCCATTTTTCGCCGTCGGGGCCGTGACCGTATGCAGGCGGGTCGAGAATCAGGCCGTTGTAAAGCCTGCCCCTTTTGGCTTCGCGCTTTACAAACTTCAGGGCATCCTCTATGACCCATCTTATATCTGAGAGGGAGCTTAGCTCCATATTCTGTCTGGCCCATGTTACAACCTGGCGGACCGAATCAAGGTGGGTGGTGTCTGCGCCGGCCGCCCTTGCCGCCAGGGAGGCGGCACCGGTATAGGCAAAGAGATTGAGGACTTTTGCTCTCTCTGCCCCCTTCTTTGCCGCAGCCGTTACAACTCTTTTGGATTGTTCGTATATGAAGTCCCAGTTCGGGGCCTGTTCCGGAAAGACTCCCACATGCTTGAAGGAGGTGAGGCCGAGCCTTAATTTTATCTGTTTATAGGAGATTATCCACTGCTGCGGCATCTTTCTTAACATTTTCCATGTTCCGCTCTCCTCTTTGCCTGACCGGCCAAAACCGGCTCCTGTAATAAATTTTGTGTGGGATAGCCGCTCCCACTCCTTTTCGGGGAGGGTTTTGTGCCATAGAGCCTTGGGTTCGGGCCGTGCAACGATGTAAGATCCGAAGCGTTCCAGTTTTTCAAACCCCCCAGAGTCTATAAGTTCGTAATCCGGCCAGTTTTTTGGAGTCTCAAGGAGCATAATTCTTTGTATGACAACTTTACGGGGAGCCAAAGTTACAACAAAGAAACGAAAGAAGTGTAAAATTTATTACTTTTGCATTAATTCAAATATATAAAAAGTTTTGGTTATGCAACAAAGTATTGATACCTATGATTTTAAAGGCAAAAAAGCCATTGTCAGAGTAGATTTCAACGTTCCGTTGAACGAGAAGTTCCAGATTACAGACGATACCAGAATAAGGGCGGCTATCCCTACTTTAAAGAAGGTTCTGGCGGGCGACGGCGCACTTATCCTTATGTCGCACCTTGGCAGGCCAAAGGGAGTAGACGAAAAATACTCTCTGAAACATATTATCTATAGGATTGAAGAGTTATTGGGCACAAAAATAAAATTTGCTCCGGATTGTATGGAGGCTCAGGATTATGTAAAGGATCTTAAACCGGGAGAGGTTCTTCTGCTCGAAAACCTCCGTTTCTATGCAGAGGAGGAGGGCAAACCCCGCGGATTGGCGGAAAATGCGACAGATGAGGAGAAAAAAGCCGCTAAGGCAAAGGTAAAGGAGAGCCAGAAGGAGTTTGTAAAGAGTCTGGCCTCTTATGCAGATTGCTATATTAACGATGCTTTTGGTACAGCCCACCGTGCCCATGCTTCAACGGCGCTTATTGCAAAGTACTTCCCTAATGACAAGATGTTCGGCTATATAATGGAGGGGGAGATTAAGGCTATAGACAAAGTGCTTCACGATGCAGAGCGTCCTGTAACCGCAATAATCGGAGGGGCAAAGGTCTCTTCAAAAATAGGTATTATAGAGAACCTTTTCGATGTTGTAGACAATATGATTATAGGCGGAGGTATGGTATTCACCTTTGTAAAGGCACAGGGCGGTAAGATTGGAACCTCCCTCTGCGAAGATGACCAGCTCGATACGGCACGCAATATCATGGCCAGGGCAAAGGAGAAGGGGGTAAAGCTCTACTTCTCAAAAGATGTGGTAATTGCAGATAAATTTGCAGAGGACGCAAATACAAGGATCTGTCATAACTGGGAGATTCCGGATGGCTGGGAGGGAATGGATGCGGCGGAGAGTACTCTCAAAGAGTGGGAAGAGGTTCTTGTCAAATCCAGGACTATTCTCTGGAACGGCCCTGTAGGTGTCTTTGAGATGGAAAAATTTGCCGTAGGTACAAAGAAAATAGCGGAAATCCTGGCAAAGGTTACTGCCCAAGGTGCATTTACTCTTGTGGGTGGCGGAGATTCTGTGGCCGCCGTTACTCAGATGGGATATGCAGATAAGGTGAGCTATGTCTCAACCGGTGGCGGTGCAATGCTTGAATATCTTGAGGGGAAGGAGCTTCCCGGCATTGCGGCAATAAGGGAGTAAGAGACTGTAAATAAGAGGTTCATTCCATGCACAATGGATAGTCAGTAGTAAATAGGTGTAGAATGAAAAGGGTTTTCTTTACTGTTTTTGTATTAGCATCTCTCTCTCTTTCGTCGGTTTCCTGCAATCTTAACTTACAGGAGGGCAGAGACAGGATTTCGGTTCTGGGAACGGGAACAGTTCTGGCACAGCCCGATATGGCACGCATAAACATCGGTTTTTCCTATACCAAGTCTACGGTATCGGAAGCCAAAACCGCTGCGGAACAGACATTGCAACGTATATTGGCAATATTGCGGCAGGAAAACGTGGAGGACAAATTCGTGAAGACCGTAATGCTCAATTTCGATACCGAATATGAATATAGGAACGGAAGACGGTATAAGATAGGTCAGCGGGCGCAGCAGACGGTTCTTGTTACGGTAAATGATATTATAAAGTCCCCGGAGAGGCTGTCGTCGGTATTGAATAAGATTACTGTAATCGATAATGTTGAGGTTCACAACATCTCCTTTGACATTGAAAACAAGACGGAGCTGTTCAGGCAGGCCCGCGAACTGGCATACCGGAAAGCGGTGGATAAGGCCCGCCAATATGCGGAGCTTTCAGACCGCAGGTTAGGGAAGGTGGTAAGCGTCTCGGAGGCGGGAAGTGGTGACTTTGCGCAGCAAAATCGTGCTGTCTATAACTTAAGTGCGAATATGAAGGAATCTATAGTTGAAGATGCGGCATTTGACATGATACTTCCCACAGGGGAACAGGGTATTAGTACCGAAATCAATGTTGTTTTTTCGTTGGATTAGCAATATTCATTAGTATTTATCTCACAAACGGACAGTTGTCCAAAAAAACAAGTTGTTATGAAGAAATATTTTGCTGAAATGGTGGGAACAATGGTTCTCGTTCTGATGGGCTGCGGAAGTGCAGTTTTCTTAGGTTGTTCAGAACCGGCCGAGATGCTGGCGGTGGCATTTGCTTTCGGTCTATCGGTTGTGGCAATGGCCTACTGTATAGGAGGCATTTCAGGCTGTCATATTAACCCGGCCATTACGCTCGGTGTATGGCTCTCGAAACGTATGAGCGGCAAGGATGCCGTAGGTTATATGGTGGGGCAGTTCATTGGCGCTCTGATAGGCTCGGCCATTATCTGTCTGCTGACATCGACCGGCGGTTTCGGTGAAACGCCGGCTACGGGAGCCAACAGTTTCGGCGAGGGCGAAATGGTGCAGGCTCTGGTTGCCGAGGTGGTCTTTACCTTTGTTTTCGTACTTGTGGTACTTGGTGCGACCGACAGTGAAAAGGGTGCCGGCAATCTGGCAGGACTGGCCATTGGTCTTACATTGGTGCTGGTACATATCGTCTGCATTCCAATCACAGGAACATCCGTGAATCCGGCACGTAGCTTCGGCCCTGCAATTTTCGCCGGAGGCGTTGCCCTGAAACAGTTGTGGCTTTTCATTGTCGCACCTTTCATTGGTGCAGCTCTCTCGGCAGGTGTGTGGAAAGCCTTGAACTGCAAATGCTGCGAAAAGAAATAGGAGACTTTTCAGTATTATTGCGAAAGGTCTGATTTATAACTACATGGCTACCAGGATAATTCTTGGTAGCCATTATAATTTTCCCATCTCCACCTGACGAAATCGAGATAGATAAACGGTGGAATTACAATTCTTGGAGGAATAGTCATGCCCGTAGTCCAATCCTGCCTTTGTTGGCAAATTGTCTGGATAGCGATATAGGGTAATATGACAATATTTTCAGACAGTCATAATCTCTTTCTCTTTGGCAGCGATTATCCCGTCTATCTTTTTATTGAAATTATCTGTCTCCTTTTGAATCTCATTCTCGGCATCCTTGCATATATCTTCAGACAACCCCTCTTTCTGGAACTTTTTGTGTGCATCAATAACATCTCTACGGGCTGCCCTTACACTTACCCTGGCATTTTCTCCCGCAGAGCGAGCCTGCTTTACCAACTCTCTTCTTCTATCCTCTGTAAGGGGCGGAACAGATATTCTTATCTGTTCGCCGTTATTCTGCGGAGTGAATCCAAGATTTGCATCCATAATGGCCTTCTCTATTGCAGGAATGAGTTTTCTGTCCCATGGCTGTATAAGCATTGTCTTGGCATCGGGCGTGGTTATGCTCGATACTTGAGGAATAGGGGTGGGTGTGCCATAATAGTTTACCGTTAATCCGTTGAACAATGCCGGATTGGCCTTTCCCGCCCTGAAACTTTTAAGTTCATCTTCGAGAAAGACAATGGCATTATTCATCTTATCTTTTGCTTTTTTCAAGCACTCTTTTGAAACTTGTGCGTCCATATCATCTGATGTTAATTGTTTTCTACAGTTGTTCCTATATCTTCCCCCTTTAGAACCAGCCTTTCAAGGTTCCCCTCTTTATCCATATCGAACACCACAATAGGACAATTATTCTCCTTACAGAGGGTAAAGGCTGTAAGATCCATTATCTTGAGCCCCAATTCGTAAACCTTTGCAAAGGTAATGGTCTTGAATTTCCTTGCGGCGGGATCCTTTTCGGGATCTGCCGTATAGATGCCGTCTACACGGGTTCCCTTGAGCAGAGCATCTGCCTCTATTTCGCATGCCCGCAGTGCTGCGGCGGAATCTGTCGTAAAATAGGGATTCCCCGTTCCTCCCGCTATTATTGCTATGCCGCCTCTCTCCATAAGTGCCACCGCCTTCTCTTTTGCATAGTGACGGGCCACCGGTTCCATTGCCACAGAAGTAAAGACTTCGGCCTCTACCCCCTCTTTTTTTATAAACATGGAGAGTGCAATGCTGTTTATTACAGTTGCCAGCATTCCCATTTGGTCTCCCTTTACCCTGCTAAAACCCTTGTCTACACCTGAAAGGCCTCTGAAGATATTCCCTCCGCCAATTACTGTTGAGATCTGTACCCCTTTGGCTGCAACGGCGGCAATCTGTTTTGCATAAAGTGCCATAACTGCGGAATCCAACCCTGTTCCTGCCTTTCCTGCAAGACTTTCTCCGCTCAATTTAAGTAAAATCCTTCTGAATTTCATGTTAATTGGATTAACCAAACAAGGCTCTACAATAGGTTCAATACAAAACAAAAGTAGCCAAATATTATGATAATTGCAACTAAGAATATATCTTTGCGTAATCGAAGAGAGATTGCGAGAAAAAATAACAAAATACAAATCGATATGGCGAATATCTTTACATCTTCCATTGGAAAAAAACTCATAATGAGTATCACCGGATTGTTCCTAATCCTTTTCCTCTTTATACATGCCTTTGTAAACGCTCTCTCATTAATAAGTGATGAGGCATTTCAGGCCGGATGTGACTTTATGAGTCTGCCAATAATAACCGTAATGGTACCCGTTCTTGCTGCAGGTTTCGTTATTCATATTGTATATGCTCTGATTCTCACCTTGCATAACCGCAAGGCACGCGGTGCAGAGAGATATGCCGTAGACAATAAGGCGCAGACAGATGATTGGGCATCAAAAAACATGTTTGTGCTTGGCATTGTGATTCTTGGCATTCTTTTTTTCCATCTTACCCATTTCTGGGCTAATATGCAGTTGCAGGAATTTATGGGCAGACATGCGGCGGAAGGTCCGGTTCTGCTCTACCAGACATTCAGCAATGTTTGGGTTCTGATTATTTATATTATCTGGTTTGCAGCTCTTTGGTTTCACCTGAATCACGGTTTCTGGAGCGCATTCCAAACATTGGGGCTTAACAATAATGTCTGGTTCAAGCGGTGGAAGGTAATAGGTCATATTGTTTCTACCATTTTGGTGCTGACATTTGTAGCAGTTGCAGTTAAGGCGTACATAGTTGCGAATTTCTGTGTGGCGGCAATCTAATCAGATAAAAAGATCTCTTATTATCCCGTCTGATATGAACAGTTTTTCAGACGGGATTTTTATTTTATCTCCCTCCATAACCAGATTCCCCATTTTCAGATGCCGCCCCATTTCAATTCTGAACTTTTCATAAAGGCGAGAGTCAGTCTCATTTAATAAATTAAGGTTCAAACCGTCGCAAGTTCTAAGCCTTAGCATTATCGTCTCGTTGAAAATCTCCTTGGAGCCAAGGGTCTCGCTGCCGCATATAGGTCTCATATCATGATTCTCTCCATATTCCGGGGCAGATAGGAAGTGGCTGCAATAGCGTTTTATAAGGGGAAAATTCCAGCTTCTTAAGGCATGGATTGAACTTTTATCATATAGGATTCCGCTATATGAGTGAGCCCCTGGCCCAAACCCTCTATATGGTTTTCCACTCCAATAGGCAGAGTTGTGCAGGGCCTTTTTGTACTCCCCGTTTCTCCCTCTCTTTGCAAAGTTAGAGATTTCATATTGCAGATATCCGTGTGAGGAGAGGTACTCCTGCAACATCCGGTATTGCCGCTCACATCTCTGCGGAGAGTGTAGTACGGCCTCACCCTTGCGAGCCATTGAAGAGAGAAGACTTCCCGGCTCCAGACTCATCTGATATGCAGAGATATGTTCCGGCTGCAGGGTCACTATTCTCCTTAGATTTTCAAGCCACATTTCATCTGTAAGCATTGAGTAGCCGAAAATAAGATCTACACTTATGTTTTTAAAGCCGCTCTTCCGTAAAAGGGAGTAGGCCTTGAGGGCCTGCTCCGCGGTATGTCTGCGGTTCATCCATCTGAGAGCTTCATTATCAAATGATTGCACCCCCATGCTTATTCTGTCTGCACCAATGGATTTTAGGCCTGAGGCATATTCTGCGGTTATATCATCGGGATTGACCTCTATGGTGAACTCTTCTGGTTCCGTGAAGGGGAAGGCACTCTTTAAAGTGCAGATAACCCTCTCAAGCAGGGCGACAGATAAAACGGAAGGGGTGCCGCCTCCAATATATACAGTGGTTGCAGTACCCCTTTCACTCTCTTTACAGGTTGTTATCTCCCTGCACAGAGCCTCTACATATCTCTCTCTTAGCGAGAGCCGTTTTACGGAGTAAAAGTCACAATAACTGCAGAAACCCGCGCAAAATGGGATATGGAGGTAGAAATGCACTATTTCAAGAGCATATCTGCCGTGGCAAGTTTTGATTCGTCTGTATATGCCTCAACGGTATAGACACCTTTGGTAAGCTTCTGCCCCGGGTCAAAATAGATACAGACCTCAACCTCTGACCCCTGATAATCCACCTCACGGCTCTCTGAATAGAGAAGTTTCTCGCCTTCAAAGGTAAAGAGGTGCTGTTGCCCGGTTGTCATAAGTATACCGTCGGGTCCTTTGACTCTTATATAAACCACTTTCGGACCTCTCTTTGCTATGGTGTTTTCTACAAGATAGAGACAGGCTTTAAGTTTTTCGATGCGGCTGCTACGATCTGTCTCCTTGCCGGTTGCGGTAATGCCGGTCATAACCAGCCCCCGTCCTTTTACAATAGAGCCAAGTTCAACCTGCTTGCCAAGCTCTTCTGTTGTGGATTTGAGATTTTCATACCTGTTTTTGCTCTCGCGAGCCTGCTGTTTTGCCTCCGCCGCCTCTGCGCGAAGTGATATATTGAGAGTGTTCAGTGAATCTATCTGTTTAATATAGTTGCGCATAATGCTTCTGAGGGTTCCCAGCTCCTTTTCATATTTGCGTAACATGGCCTTGTTTGAGGCCTCTGTCTTCCTGACCCTCTCTAAGAGCTGCGCCACCTTCTCCCTTTCCAGAAGAATTTCGTTGTTGAGCGTGTCGTTGGTAGAGGAGAGCTGTGCATAATCGGCCTGTAACTGCACCATCTCGGCAGTAAGGTTCTCTTTATCTATGGTCAGTTCATTAATGTAACTGTTCCTTTCTGTCCATACATAAATTAATACGATTGCCAGAATGGCGGCCACAGCCGACAATACGCCGATGATAATCTTGAATTTTTTCTCCATTGTCCAATATTTTTTAAAACAGCCTCACAAAAGTAGTAAAATTTCTTAAATTTGCGCCGGAAGAGCAACTTGTGTAAACGGGTTGGAGTGTTAATGATTAAAAACTTTCAAAGATGAAATACGCAATAAGGGCAATCAAATATTTTTTCTATATAGCCATTATTTTTTCCATTGTGGTTCTGATACTTTTTTATACTTCGCAGCATTCAGACCAGATTACAGTTTTAGACCTCTTTAAAGAGGGTGCATGGTGGAAGATACTTCTTTTCCTGGTGGCCATCTCTGCAATATATCCCATTTTCGGTTTTGCAAAGAAAGAGATTTATGGAGAGTATGATTTTGTGGGGAAGAGAGATGAGGTTATAAGTGCAATGAAGAGTTATAATTATGTCTTGAGCGGGGAGACTTCCGTTTCACTCAAATTTAAACATAAAAACGGGATTATAAGAGCTCTTAGAATGTTCGAGGATGAGGTTACGATAGATTTTTCATCTAAACCTGCAACGATAAGCGGGCTCAGAAGGGAGGTCTTTAGGGTGGGGCGTGTCATTGCCAATGCCGCCTGTAAGAGAGAGACCGGGCAGAATTAGTTATCAATATAGATGAAAGTTGTAGGCAAATATCTGAACGCTTTCTCTGCAAATCTGGCAAAGGGGATGTTGGAGAGTGCCGGAATCAAGGCGGCGGTAATGAACGAATATCTGCCTATAATTTCGGGAGTGGTCAATGACGATTTGCTGAGTATAACCCTTGTTGTAAATGACGAGGATTATATAGAGGCCAAAAGGCTTTTGGAAGCGGCTTCCAAGGCGGAATAGAACTCCTCTCCATACGCTCTTGTAATGGGCTCCCTTAAAAATTGGAAGACCCTTGTCTGCTCCCTTCTTCCCTTTAGATATCCGTCTGAACAGATGCTCCATCTATGGAGATTGAGTGCGGTTTTCCCATTTGAGAGGCTGGAGGCTCTTATGGGGTAAAGGCTGCAGGAGACGGGTTTTCTAAAATTCCCTCCATTTTGCAGATACCCTTTTTCTATGGCACAAAAACAGTGTTCATTGCCGTTGAAACAGCAGTAGGCACACTCTCTTTGCTCTACAAGAGGCGTGACAAGGTCGTTATCGTAATCTCTTATTGCAAATCCCTGCCTTTTTATCTCGGCAATGCCCTTTCGGGTCATATAGGGAATGTAGTTTTTAAAATTTGACTCCAGAAGTTCCACCTCGTCCTCCCCAACAGGGGCGCCGCTGTCGCCGATTATGCAGCAGCAACCTCCGCAACTTTCGTAGTCGCAGCTAAAGTACTCCGTAAGAATCTCAGACGAGACCAGAATATCTCCGATTTCAAAGATAAAAGGGTGATCCATTATTCAAATAATGAATTAAACCTGATAATACAACAGTATAGAATTCGTTATCAGTTAATATTTAGCGTCTTCCTTGGCTCTTCTCTTCCATAAGTGGTATAGTTTTGCAAAATAAACGAAAATATTTATTCGTTGGGTCGATCGGTCATGTCGAAGAAGACAACGGCACCATCTTTTAGCTGTGAATAGTTGAGGAACGGAGTCGTCGAAGAGTTGCGGTTCACGGTCATTTGCCGGACATAGCGGTTTTCAGGAGAGTTCGCCGGTGCTTCTATGCGGATTGTTTTGCCGTTTTCGAGGCGGATAACCGCCTTTTTGAAAAGTGGTGAGCCAACGGCATATTCATCACGGCCTGGGCAGACCGGATAGAATCCCAAGGCCGAGAAGATGTACCAGGCCGAGGTCTGGCCGTTGTCTTCATCGCCGCAGTAGCCATCGGGTCTGGCACTGTAGAGCCGCTCCATCACCTCACGTGCCCAGTATTGCGCCTTGGAGGGTTGTCCGGCGTAGTTGTACAGATAAATCATATGTTGAGCCGGCTGGTTGCCGTGGGCGTAGTTGCCCATGTTTGCGACCTGCATTTCGGTGATTTCATGGATGCGGATGCCGTAGTAGCTGTCATCGTAGATGGGCGGCACTACGAATACCGAGTCAAGCATTCTGGCGAACTCCTCTTTGCCACCCATAGCATCGGAAAGTCCCTCGATGTCGTGAAACACCGACCATGTGTAGTGCCATGCGTTTCCCTCCGTAAAGGCATCGCCCCATTTGTAGGGGCTGAACGGATGTTGGAAGTCGCCACTGCGGTTCCGGCCGCGCATCAGGTGGGTTTTCGGGTCGAAGACATTGCGCCAGTTCTGTGATGCCTTTTCGAGCATCTCTGCATCTTCATTGCGACCCAGTTTGCGGGACACTTGGGCGATGCACCAGTCATCGTAGGCATATTCCAGTGTGCGAGCCACATTTTCGTTGATACCCACATTATAGGGTACATAGCCCAACGTGTCGTAGAATTCGTAACCTAAACGGCCTGTGGAGCTGACCTCGGGGTGTACTTTCGTACGGTCAGACAGCATTGCTTCGTAAAGCGTTTCTATCTCCTGCTTGGGCGTTACTCCCTTGAGAATGGCATCCGAGACTACTGATGCCGAGTTATTGCCAACCATGCAGCCGCGGTGGCCGGGACTGGCCCACTCAGGCAGGAAGCCGCTTTCGCGGTAAATGTTCGCAAGGCTCGACTGTATCTTGGTGTTCTCCGACGGATAAACAAGATTCAGTAGCGGAAACAGTGCGCGAAATGTGTCCCAGAACCCTGTGTCGGTATACATATATCCGGGTAGCACCTCGCCGTTGTAAGGGCTATAGTGTACGGGATTTCCCGCAGTGTCGAACTCGTATAACTTGCGTGGAAATAAGGTTGAGCGGTAGAGGCATGAGTAGAATGTGCGGTACTGTTCTTCGGTTCCGCCCGACACTTCGATACGACCCAGCACCTCATCCCAGCGTTGCTGCGCTTTGTTCTTTATGACATCGAAATCATCATTGCCAAGCTCGGTTTCGAGGTTGCGTATGGCCTGCATAAGAGAAATGAACGATGAGGCAACGCGGGCAGTCACCTGTTCGCCGCGGTGTGTGGCGAAATAGACCGCAACAAGGGCATGGTCGCCCTTAATCTCGAATTCTTTGAGTTCCTTTTTGCCGTCGAATACCCGAAAGCTGCCGAAAGGCTTGTCGAACCGTACTGCGAACCAATTGCGAAAGTTGTTGGGAACACCGCCGCTGTTGCGGGTAGTGTAGCCTACGATGGTGCGGCAATCGGGCATCACCTTGACATACGACCCGCAATCGAACGCATCGATAATGATGCCCGATTCTTCGTTTTCAGGGAAAGTGAAACGCATGATGGCGGCCCGGTCTGTCGGTGCGATTTCTGCCACGATGTCGTGGTCGGCGAGGTAGACTTTATAATAATAAGGCCGTGCCTCCTCTGATTGGTGCGAGAACCAGCTTCGGCGGCTCTCTTCGTCGATCTTGCCGCAGCCGCGCACGGGCATAATGGAAAACTGTCCGTAGTCGTTGATCCATGGCGAGGGCTGATGAGTCTGCTTGAATCCGCAGAGAGTGTGTGCATCGTAGGTGTAGACCCAGCCGTCGCCCATCTTTCCGGTCTGGGGTGTCCAGAAATTCATGCCCCACGGTAATGCGATGGCCGGGTAGGTGTTGCCCGTGGAGAGTGTATAGTCAGACTGTGTGCCAACGAGAGTGGAGACATATTCCGAGGGTTTGAGCATCGGTTTGGGGGCTATGCGGGCATTACATCCGCAGCAGAGAGCCACAATGGCAAAAAGCGTTATCTTTTTCATGTTTTTCAGTTTTTATTTTCAGGCAGACAATTTGCAAAACTCCGCTAAGTAGGGCTGCGACAGGTACGGCTCTTCTATCCGCAATGGTTAAGCAAATCCGTTTTTCCGTCATTGACGAGTTTCAATATCAGTTCGCCGAACAGGCTGTTCTGCCATGCGAACCACGGCCGTGTGAAGTTGGCGGCATCGTGGCGCGAGAACGATTCGTGCATGAATCCGGTTCCGGCATCGGTAATCATGAGCTGTATGATACAATCGCGAATCTCCTCATCGTCAGTCGAGGTGAAGGCTCGCATCATGATGCTCATAGGCCAGATCATTTCGACCCCTATATGCGGACCGCCGATACCCTCTCCCGCCGGACCGCGCCAGAAATAGGGGTTGTCCGTACTCCACACGAAGCGACGTGTGTTCTGGTAAATCGGATCGGTGCGTTCCACATCGCCCAAATAGGGCATCGCCAGCAGCGAGGGTACATTGGCATCGTCCATAAGCTGTACGCCACCGAAGCCATCGACCTCATAGGCATAGATTTTTCCATATTTCGGATGTTCTACAACGGCGTATTTTTGCAATGCGGCAGCCACTTCGTCGGCCAAATCCGTGCATTCATCGGCCAGCGCAGACTCGTTATTGACCATCCGCAGGATTTCGGCCGCCTTGCGAAGCGACGAGACGGCCATAAAATTGGAGGGAACAAGGAATCCGAAAGTAGTGGCATCGTCCGAAGGGCGGAACGCCGAGGCAATAAGCCCTACGGGCTTTACAGGATTGCCACGCCCTACATGGCATCGAGTGTCTAACTGGCGATCCGTGACACGCAGGAATGTGTAATCGCTCGGTCCATCTTTCATCTGCTGCTCTTTGAGCGTGGCGAGGATGGCACATATAGCCTTGACCCACTCCGCATCGAATACAGAGGTATCGCCTGTGATTTTCCAGTAGTGGTGCGCCAGCCTGATGGGATAACAATGCGAATCAATCTCCCATTTGCGTTCGAAGACCCACGGCGACTGCCGGTTGCCCGGGTAGGCGACATCTTCACCGCAGCCCGTGGGGCCATCATTGAACGCATTGGCGTAAGGGTCGATGTTTATCAATTTGAACTGCCGCCTTATGACCCCTGCAATCATCTTTTGCAAGGCGGGGTCGCTGCCGCATAATTGCACATAGGGCCATACCTGTGCTCCCGAATCGCGCAGCCACATGGCGGGAATATCACCCGTGTAGACATAAGTGTCGGGGTTACCCGCCTCATCCTCGCGGTAGTGGACCGTGCTGTCGAGCGTGTTGGGGAAACAGTTGCGGAACATCCACCGAAGGCGTTCGTTGGTCAGCAGACTGCATACGCGGACAATCTCCTGCTCCACCGCTTCCGAATGAAAAAGCCGCTTTGATTCGGCGGGTCTTTTGTCTGCATAGATTTCGGGTTCGTTGGCGCAATACCACACCTTGGGCTCCGGTCCCATCTCAAAGCGCAGCTCGCCATCTTTGACAATATCAGAATGATTGATGTAGGGCTTTGTGTAGGGTTGTCCGTTCAGCCAGATGCGCTGGATATATTTGTTTTTGTCGGAATTGTTTTCTGCAATGATAGTGAAAGTGCTACCTGGTATGGCGATTTCGACACGGTCAAACAATGGCGAACCGAACCAGTAACGTCCGCCGGCGGGTTCGACCTCGTAGAAGCCCAGTGACGAGAGGACATACCATGCCGACATCTGACCGACGTCTTCATTGCCCGACAGACCGTCTGGCGCAGCGTGGTAGAGTGTTGTGAGGACTTCGCGCACACGGTCGGCAGTCTTCCACGGTTGTCCGAGCATGGTGTAAAGGTAGAGAATATGGTGCGACGGTTCGTTACCATGTGCATACTGGCCTATGAGACCCGAGATATCGGGCGATGTTTCATCACCCTCAATAAACGACGAGACGAGGAAGAGCGAGTCAAGCTTTGTAAGCATCTTTTCACGAGAGCCGAAACACTTTTGCAACCCTTTGATATCGTGAGGTGCAAGCCATGTATACTGCCATGCGTTGCCCTCACAGTAGTCATCGGCGCGATGCGTTGATGCGAATGGGTTGAACGGCGTGCGCCAGCCTCCGCGACTGTCCCTTCCATGTATGAATTCAGTCGAAGGGTCGAAATAGTTGCGATAGGAACGGCTGCGCCCGGCAAAATACTCGGCATCTGCGGTTTTACCCAGCACCTCGGCGGCATGCGCCGCAGCTCCGTCTGCCAAGGCGTACTCCATATCGTATGCCACGGCTTCATTGAACAGATCGCATGGAATGTATCCGTGCTTCATGCGAAGGTCGTTTCCGCGTCCTGGGTTCAAGGCCGTGCGACGTATGGCATAGAAAGCCCGTTCGCGGTCAATGCCGGGTATCTCCTTTACGATAGCATCGGATACAACGACTATGCCCGGATTGCCGACCATACAGTCGGTCTCGTTGCCCCACAGATGCCACACGGGCAGGCGTCCCTGTTCGTCGGCAATATCAAGCATTGTGTTCACGATGTCGGCCATACGCTGGGAATGCATGATTGTCAGCAGCGGCATTTTGGCGCGGTAGGTGTCCCACAGTGAGAAGATTGTGTATGTCGTATGTCCCGGTGCAGCATGTACTTCTCCGTCGGCGCCGCGATATGAGCCGTTGATGTCGCAAAATGTCGCAGGTGCGATCATAGAGTGATATAAGGCTGTGTAAAAAATCTTGCGAGCCGTCTCATCGGCGGTCTCGATGCGGATTTTCGCCAGTTCGGCATTCCATGCATCATCGGCGGCTTTGACCGTTGCATCGAAGTCCCAGCCGGGCAGCTCTGCGGCGAGATTTGCCTCGGCACCCTCTACGCTCACAGGAGACAGAGCCACTTTGAGGAGCACCTGTTCGCCCTCGTCAGTGCGGAACGAAAGGCGGGCGAAATTGTCGTCTATGCGCTCGAAATCGAAGGGCTTCGACATTTCGGCGGCGAAATATACCCTCTGATCCTTAGCCCAGCCGGTGGAGCGTCGCCAGCCCTTGATGCGACTGTCGCCAATGGACTCAATATGTGTCTCAACGGTCTTGTCCCAACAGCCTCCGTTTTCAAGGTCGAAAACCACAGCTGCATTGTCCGATGCCGGGAATGTATAGCGGTGCATTCCCACGCGCGAAGTGGCCGTCAGCTCGGCCGTGACCCTATAGCGAATCAGCGGCACTGAGTAGTAGCCGGGGCGGACAACTTCGCGCGAACGGTCGGCGTAAGACCACAGACCCGACTCGGGATCCTCTTCTTTGCCGCGGAAGTAGGCGACATCGCCCACAACGGGCATGACAGTGATGTCGAACAGGTCGCCGATGCCTGTACCGCTCAGGTGGGTGTGAGAGAACCCTATGACAGTTGAATCGCTCTGGTGGTAGCCCGAACACCAGTCCCATTCCTGAGGTATGCTTGTGGGACCTAACTGCACCATGCCGAAGGGAACATTGGCACCGACGAAGATGTGACCGTGACCACCTGTGCCGATTTTTGGATCGACATAGCGGGTCACACAATCATCGAACGGAGGAGACTGCCGGGTGCAGGCTCCAAGAAGCAGTGCTGCTGCAATGAGTAGTTTTGCGATATTCATTTGTTTGTGTTTGTGAGTTCGTAAATCAGAGTTCTGCCGCGAAGCAGCTCATCGTGCGAGAGACGATATTTCGTCAGCGGTCGGCCGCCCAATGTCATACGACGGATATAAGGACCTTCGCCACAGCGTTTGAGGATGAGCGTACCTTGAGGAGTGTCGATTTCAGCCCGGTCGAAAACGGGAGTCGTGAGAGTGTAGAATGGCTCTCCGGGGCAGTCGGGGTAGAATCCCAGCATGGAAAAGACGGCCCATGCCGACATGGTACCCGTATCATCGTTGCCGGGGATACCGTCGGGCTGCGATGTAAAATATTTGTCCAGAATGCGTTGTGTTTCGCGCTGCGTGCGCCACTCCTCGCCTGAAAAGCGGCTGAAAAGATAGGCATAGGCGATATCCGGTTCGTTGGCAGGGTTGTACAGCCCCTCATCGAAGATGCGCTGAAGCTTGTCAATGAACTTGCGGCGACCGCCCATCATACGGGCGAGTCCTGCAATGTCGTGCGGCACGAAAAAGGTGTAGTTCCATGCAGAACCCTCGTGAAAGCCCGGCACGGCCTCGAAATTTTCACCCTGCTTCGGATCGAACGGTGCAAGAAATGTTCCGTCCGGGTTTATAGGGCGTAGGGTACCCGATTCGGAACTGTAATAGTTTTTCCATCCTCCGGACCGGCGGCGCAACTCGGCGGCGAAATCGTGGTCTCCCCGCTCATCGGCCAGCCATGCCAGAGCAGCATCGGCAACATAGTATTCGAGAGCATGCGACACAGAGTTGTCGCCTGAAAGATCGGCAGAGAAAAAACCCAAGGGAATGTAGCCCTTTTCCATATAAGGGTCTATGTCGGGACGCATGGGATTATGCGCTCCTGGAGTTGTGGCAGAGCGCTTCATGGCAGCGTAGGCGGCATCAATGTCGAAGTTGCGCAGTCCCTTGCGCCATGAATCAATGATGACGGGAACGGACGGGTCGCCCTCCATAGTGAAAGTCTCGCGTCCGTAAAGCTCCCACTTTGGCAGCCAGCCCCATTCTTTGGCCATGCTGACCATCGAGCGAAGCATGTCGGTCTGCCGTTCGGGGTAGACGAGTGTGAGGAGCTGGTGAATGTTGCGGTAGGTATCCCACAGCGAAAAGACCGTGTAACGGTCGCCATCGGTGGCAACGCCCGTCTCACCCGAACGCTCCATAAGGGGATATTCACCGTTGGTGTCGCTCAGAAGATTGGGGTGGATTAGCGTGTGGTAAAGTGCGGTATAGAATACCTTGCGCTGTTCAGGGGGGCCACCTTCAACGCGTATGCGTGAAAGGTTATCATTCCAGCATTTCACTGCCGCTGTGTGCAGGTCATCGAACGTTGTACCGGCGGGCTGCTCGGCACTGAGGTTGCGGCGGGCATTGTCAATGCTCACGTATGAGATACCCATGCGGACTTCAATCTGCTCTCCGGCGGCAAGATTGTCGAACGAGAACCAATAACCTACATTGTCGCCCGAAATCTCGCGTCCGTACTGTGTGTAGAGCTTATATTTGCCGTTGTCGGGGGTCCATTCGGCTTCGACACCCGTCATAGGGTACTGCTTCTTCCAATATCCCGCCTTCGATGGAGTTTTGGAGACGCGCAAGACAAAGTAGACAGGAAAGACTTTCTGCGGATTGTAACAGAATGTGCCGAGTAGCTTGGATCCCTCAATCTCGTTGGCACTGATGCGGCGTACCGTGGCACCGCTCTCGTTGGTGAGTCCCTCGCCGAGGTTCAACAATATATGACCGTTGCCTGCGGGAAAGGTATATCGTTCGGCCGAAGTGCGCGGCGTGGCAGTGGCTTCAGCACGGATACCGTATTTAGAGAGAGTTGCGGCATAGTAACCCGGCGAAGCGGTTTGGTCTGAATAGAACGACCCGTAATGCTTGTAATCAACACATAGGTCGCCTGTTGTAGCCATAGTGAGCAAAGCTCCCATCTCGGGACAACCGACGCCGCTGAGAGCGCCGTGGGCGAAGCCGGTGAAGAATTTGTTGTGGAACTCGTAGGGTGTGGACCACCATCGCTCATCCTTGTCGTATAGGTTCTCTTCAGACCCCATGACATTGAAGGGCACAACGGCCATCATACCGTGGGGGCAGACGGCACCGGGGTTGCAGGTGCCGAAGTTGGTAGTGCCGATGAACGGGTCAACGAGTGCGGTGTAATCAGACTGCGCGGAGGCGGTTCCGATAAGAAGAATCAGCAGGGCGGTGAGGAATGAATGGAAGAAATATCTGGTTTTCATTGCATTGTCGTTATAAATGACTTGTCAACACTTTCATAGTTCCGTCTGGCACGAATCGTATTCGTCGTGTAGAGGATGGAACGAGCAGCGTCTTGCCCTGACGGATCGGTGTCTGATAACCTTCATCGTCCATGAGCGTTCCGCTGCCTGCAAGACACATCGCCACGAGAAAAGAATCTGTCTGCGAGAGGTCTTTCTCGACCGGCGCATCAAGGTCGTAGAGCGATGTCAGAAAATAGGGACATGCCACCAGCTCCACCTCCCGATTCTTTTTATACTCATAATGCGACCGGTAGTCGGGCAATACGGTGTAATCAATGGCATCTTTGGCCAGTTCAGTGTGCAGTTCGCGCGGCTGGCCGTTATTTCCAAGACGTCCGTAGTCATAGATGCGGTAGGTTATGTCGGAAGTCTGCTGGATTTCTGCCACAAAAGAGCCAGAGCAGATAGCGTGTATGCGTCCTGCCGGCAGAAAGAAGAGATCGCCCGGCAGCACGGCATAGTCACACAGCACCTCTGTAAGGGTATTGTCGGCCACGCGTCGCTC
>X5_European_Hare__coassemble_132_pt1 | contig 78680 bp, 71 predicted proteins | sample X5_European_Hare__metabat2_low_PE_003 | metagenome-assembled genome bin X5_European_Hare | reverse complement strand
ATTTAAAAGCAGATGAAATGCCGAAATCTGAAGCAGGCACGGAGAACTACTCGTCTGTAAAGATACCCGGAGCCTTTTACCTGCCGGAAAGCAGGACGGTGAAAGCAGGTGACAATCAATACAAGCTACAGGAATACAGCATTACCATACACACGACGGAAAACGGAGAGGAAAAGGATTATACCGTAACATTGCCGCATCTCGCCTCGCTCTTTCGCAATACACACATCGTGGTGGGGGCAACCTTTACAGATAAGGAATATCCCATTGATTGGAGAGTGGATGTCATTCCTTTCACCTCTGTAGAACTCAGTCCGGATATGGGGTTGGAGAGAGAAGAGTTCACGGGATATATAATAGGCAAGGATAACCAAGGCAGGAAATGTTGGTATGATGCGTCAGAGAACCCGAACAATCCGGAAGAAAGAACACCCTATTATCTCGGACCGAATGATGCAATAGGGAATTTTGTGGAAATCAATGATACGTCGTATCTTCTTGTGTACACGGATTTCGAGCGGACAGCAAGAAGTCTGGACCACATTTTTGAAAAGGATACCGAAAAGAATACTCTGATCAAACATCTGTTAGCTCCGGAGAAAAGAACCGGGTATGAGAAAAAGAACGGAATTGTAGATGGAAAAACAGTAGAATGGTATCAGACTCCATTAAAGCTGCGGGTTTGGCTTGATGAAGGAGGAGATCCGGAGGGAAGCGATGCTGACAAAGAAATTTACGATACTCTTAAGCCACTGAATTTGTGGGGATGCCGTATTCTGTACGAGTGGGACAGATGGGAGTGGGAAGAGGCACTTCGGGGTGATGAAAAATATCGTCCCAAATACTGGTTTGACGTTCTGGGCAACCGCTATCCTTTTTCGATAGGAGATTACCCCCAGGATAGAGAAAAAATAATAGGAGAGTGGGTGAAATATCTTAAGGACACTGTTCCCGTCACTCATCCGGGATTTTAAAACATAGAAACAATCATGTCTATAATAAAAAGAATACGGCATCTGTTTTCAGCACTTCCTGTAATATCGGTTATGGCAGCCATACTTGCCGGATGTGTGGATGATCCTATGCATGAATCTGCAAAAAATAGAGATGCGGAGGTTGAAATCAAGGGCGAGGTGATTTACAGGCCCCTTGTACCTATGAAAGTACAGACGCGTGCAGATGCACCCCAGGGAAAGGATTACAAGGATATAAAGTCGCTGTATCTCTTCTTCTTCGATTCCGATAAAAAACTCGTGAAAGATTATACCGGAAACATTGAAGATTTTACACCCGTCCCTTCAGAAAGCTCCACACACGAGCGTGTCAAGTTCAAAAAGAAAGTGAAGGCAGGAGAATATTATGTCTATGCCGTAGCCAATATTCCCTACGACAAAAAAGGCGAACTTGAAAAGGTAGCGACTATTGACGAGCTGAGAAATTTCAAGCTTGATTGGAACGATGACATTAGTAAAGACCTTGAAATGTTCGGTGTGTTCAAACAGGTAAACGACAAAGATTCTCCCATACCCGGCAATGAGGATTTTGAAACCGACACTCCCCTAAACATAACCCCTGATAACAACAATCTGCTTTCCTGGGTACGTAGGGCTGTATCGAAAGTGACGGTTGATTTCGATGGGACGAACCTGAAAGAGGGTGTTACCGTCTATATAAAGAATGCCGTACTGAAGAATGTGGCTTCGGCCACACTGCTTGGAAGTCTGTCTAAAATCGGTGATGATGGAATCGAAATCGGCACAACGAATTATTCCCTCACTTACGGAAACGGTGAATCTTACAACGTATGGCCCTCCGTGACTAACAGCAAAACATCGATTATGCCTTCAGAGATATGGGAAGTCAATGACATGAAAAGTTTTCATGATGACAATGCCAATGCACTGCCATGTTATGAGAATTTGCAGGGAAAAACCGAGGGCAAGACCAAGTATCAGGATAAGAATAAAGATGGTAAAATCGACAGCGAAGATTACGATGGGGTCCCGTACGGCACTTATCTTGAAGTGGAGGGATATTATGTTGCCAATAGCGATGATTATAAATCGCAGGGCGAGATTATCTACAGGTTCATGCTCGGCCAGAATGCGGTGGATGATTTCAATCTGCTCCGCAACCATCATTACAAGATAACAATGAACTTCAAGGGCTATGGCAATGATGTGGATTGGCATATAGAATATTCCGAGCAATATTTCGACGTTACCATTCCCGAAGAGGTGAACTATCAGGGCAAGTTTTTCGTACCTGATGCAGACTACAGAATTTCCAATGGCGGACATACTTTCAGTAATCAAAACATAGTAACCGTTACCAGTTTTAAAACAGACGGGAAGGAGAATGAATGGGTAGAGCCTAAAATCGGATATTCTTATTACAAATATGACTACGATAACAACGAATGGGTTAAAGACGACACTGGAAATTGGCTCACAGAAACTCCGGGCGAACTTAGCGGTGACAAAACGCAGAAGCAATACACTTTTGTCGCCTCCAAGACCGATTCGCTACTTGTAAAAATGAATGAATTATTATCCTCCCAGCCCCCAGTGAGCGGCTCTGAAACCTCTCCATATAATCTTTCCAACAAAAACGGAGGAATGAATGTCGAGAACACCGCTAACTGTTATATAGTGGGCGCACCCGGCTGGTATTGTTTCCCCCTTGTGTATGGAAATGCCATCACAGAGGGACAACCGAACGGAGCCGCATACGCTTCACCGAACATTGTAAACCATCTTAATAAAAACATCACAAACCCCTATATCAAAGATAATGAGGGAGTAAATCTCGATGAAGATAATGTATCGGTAGAAATTATATGGAAAGATAACCAGAATATCGTAAAGAAAGTAGAGCATGGAGGCAGTTTGCGGTATGACGGAACTTTGTTCAATGGTAAAGGAGGTATCAAATTCTACATAGACCAGGGCAACATAACAGAATGCAATTTCGTTGTAGCTCTGATTGATAAAAATGCCGGCGAAGATGAATTTGTCAGATTTATTCGCGATTATTGGCCATATAAGTATTTTAAGGAATGGGGGGCGGAAGATTCATTGAGCGGAAGTACAAAAGCCGTATGGAGCTGGCACATCTGGGTCACACGGTTCGGATTCGAGGAATTCGGGAGGGATATTCCTGTTTTTAACCACGAAGGGAAGAAATTCGATGTCATGCCTGTCAATCTCGGATGGTGTTCGGGAGGCAGAGAGTTCAGATATTACAAGCCCCGCAAATGTGTTATCACATTCACGGTAGGAGAGCGGGAGATTGAAAGGGAAATCGTACAATATCCGCATTTGCTCCTTCCGCGCGGCAACCATCCCTACTATCAGTGGGGGCGTAAGGATCCGTTTGTCGGAACGAATCAACTATGGCATAACAAGCATAGGTGGTCTACGGTAGTTTATCCTTTTGGTTCAGAATTCGATTTTAGTGACACTTCATCTGCTTCCAACCCACCTTTTCTATATTATAACGCTCCTAAAGAGGATAAATATGACAATGTCCATAACGAAAAACGAAAAAATACAAAAGATTGTCTGGATGCGCTTATCAAAAATCCTGACAAATGGCATAATTGTAAACATGGGACGACTACAACAGACCCGTATGCATCTTCACTTAATTATTTTACCATGAACGAATCCCCTAAAGACCTCTGGTTGTATAACGGTTATAAGACGGTTTATGACCCTTGTCCTTCGGGGTATGAGGTGGGGAGCGGAGTTTTCACCGGATTCACAACAGATGGGCAAGACCAGGAGATTCCGGAAAAGTGGAACGATGTGCTTGAAAGCAATATGGAACAGGATTATTATGATTATGAACAGGGCGATGATAAAAAGGAGCGGGCAATCAATAGCTATGTTATTGAATTCTACACAGATACGAAAAAACTTCAATCCATCACTTTCCCTGTCACCGGCTACCGGGATTGGGACGCTTTGGCAGAAGTAATTCATTTTCCACCGACTATCACGCAGTTAAATTTAAAACCAGGTGAAAATCTTGATGGCAGAGGATTTGTGTGGACGAGCGAAGCGAATGACGGGAAAGGTTCCTTTTACCTGGCATTTGCACGCAAGGATATGATTTCAGATAATTGGAGAAAGAGAGGAGGAGGCGATGGCAAAATGTGGGTCAATCCGCGTTTGAGTGGACCTAACACGGATGGTTACGCCGTTCGTCCTGTCACCAGCGAGTCAATGAGAAAGACAAAGATACAATAGAAGGGGAAAAACTGAATAAAAGAGAATATCACAAGTGAATACAAATGAAAGTGCAGCATCTCTTTTTGATACTTCTTTTCCTCGTACAGCTTCCGGGACGAGGGCAGGAGGCGGACACGCTCTCGTACCTCCCCCTGCCCAATGTACCCTCTTCCTTGCGAACTCCTGCTTTGCGGGCAAACTATATAGTCACCCACTTTTGGGATGCGCTTGATTTCAAGGCCGATACGCTGAAAACCCGCAACCCGGATTTCATGGAGCGTAACTTAGCCAACTATCTGTCGCTTTTCCCCATAGCGGACACCGCTGCATTAGTGTCGGCAGTGGAGACATTGGCCACCAATGCGGGTGAAGATGCCCAATCGCTCTCCGTGTTGGTGGAACTTGCCGGGAAGTATCTCTACGAACCTGAATCTCCGCTCTATAACGAGGAACACTACGCAATCTTCATTGATGCGTTCCTCCATGCCCCGGTTCGCGAATATGAGAGAATGCATCTGACGGCACAGCGGGAACTCATCCGGAAAAACCGCCCCGGCACCGTGGCCGCCGACTTTACCTACCAGACACCAACAGGTGAACAGATGCGGATGCGCGAGACCGGCAAGGGAAAACCGCTCCTGCTGCTCTTTTATGAACCAGACTGCGGTCACTGCATGGAGGCAATGGAAGAGCTGAAAGCGATGGAAAGACTGCAGGCAATGGTCAACCGTGGCGATCTGACAGTACTGGCGGTCTTCCCCGGCTTTGACGACCGGGAGACGTGGCGCAAGACAATCGGCAATCTGCCGTCTGCCTGGAAAGTCGGGTTCAATGACGGCACCATCTACAGGGAGAATCTCTATTTCATTCGCAGTCTGCCAGCGATTTACCTTCTGGACAAACACCGCAGGGTCGTTGCCAGGAATCTCTCGCCGGAACAGCTTATCTATCTGTTGGATCCGGCAATTTTGGCCAGGAGTGAGAGTATCTCAAGATAGAGCCATACTAAGGTCACCATAACGCCGAAGGCACAGTACCACTCCATGAACTTGGGAGCTCCAAGGCTTGAATTCCGCTCAATCACATGATAATCCATAATAAGGCTGAATGCCGCGACTGCGGTAATTACAACGCTTATTCCTATACTTAGCGGAGTCGCTCCATGCAGAAGTGTCATATCTACTCCAAAGAGGGAGAGAATCCAGCTTCCAATGTAAAAGATAAGAATAGTGGTAAGCGATACCGAGAGTACCCTCATAAAGGTGCCGTTTACCTTTACAAAACCGGTTCTATAGAAGAGAAGCATTACAAAGGCGCAAAGCATTGTGAGCAATACCGCATTTATTATAATGTTCGGTGCGGTTGATGCGAATGCATTGTTATAGAGTGCCGAAACCGACCCCAATACCAACCCCTCTGCAGCCGCATAAAGAGGAGAGAGGTAAGGTGCGCTTTTAGGGTTAAAGCTAATGACCATTGCAAGAATGAATCCCACTATAAGTCCGCCGAACATCCATGAATTATAGGCCGCCGGGTTTATTGATTCATTTACAACCTTCCATGTCAGGGCTCCTGCCACAAAAACCATAAGCAACAATGCAAGTGATTTATTGAGAGTACCCCTGATGCTCATTGCGGCACCGGATGAAGCCGTCTCAATATTCTTGAAAGCTGATGTGTTTAAAACGGGATTTGCCATAATATTCTGTTTTAAAATTGTTTTACTCTGTATAACTGTTCATTTTCATATAAAAGCATCTTCTTTGCCTTCTTTATCCACTTCTGCTCCTCAAGCTTTATATGCTCCCTTATATCTGCCCACTCTCCATCTCCGGAAACATAATCTATAAGCTCCCTATCTCCAAGCAGCAGCTCTATCGCCCTCTTGTCATTCCCCGCCTCATACTTCCCCTCTCTAAAGGCAAAATCATTGCAGTTATCGTGAATGAAACGGATAATCCTCAAATTGTGTGCCAGCGCATGGTACTGCATATTGGGGTTTAACAGGAGCTGGAAACCGTAGCAGCACTCATCTTTATATTTATGGAAAACCGGAATGAATCTTAGCCATCTTACATATACTCCGGAGTCCGACAGAGGATTGTTCCTGTCGTTCCAGTTTTTATGGCCATGCTTTCCGTTATACCCGGTGAGACTCTCCATATACGGGGCGCCAAATAGCTCGAACGGCCTTGTGGTTCCTCTTCCTTCACTTACATTTGTCCCCTCCCATAGACACTGTCCGCTATAGAAGTGGGCTGTAAAGAGCCCCGGGAAGTTTGGTGAGGGTGGAATGCTCCATGGCATGAGATCCTTGCTCGAAAGGGTGCAGTGGTAAGAGATTATATGGAGCGGAAATCTGGTCCCTATCTCATTATAGAGCAGGTATGACATCTCGCCTATTGTGAGCCCGTGTCTGTGGGGAAGCCCCTCCACTCCAATAAATGAGCGGTAACCGGCCCTGAGCATTGTGCCCTCCACCTGTCTGCCGGCCGGATTGGGACGATCTATAATATAGACTGGCAGGTTTATCCCATGGTTTACAAGCACCTTAAAGAGGTTTAATATTGTGCTTATATAGGTGTAATATCTGCACCCCACATCCTGCAGCTCTATTATGAGCGCATCCAGATCTTCCAGTTTGCCGGCAGAGGCGCTGAGCGACTCCTCACTGCTTCCATAGAGAGAGACGAATTCTACCCCTTCCAGCCCTAAATTGTCATAGGCCTTGCTTTCATCCGTTTTTACCTGATCCTGAAGCTCCGAAAAGAGCCCGTGTTCCGGAGTGAAGAGCCTTTTCAGGTTTCCCCTCCGTGCAAGAGTTTCAAAAAGGTACTCTCCGCTCTCGGGATGCCAGGCTGTATGGTTGCAAAGCAGCCCCAGCTTTCCGTTGCGAAGTACAAGGTCTTTCTGATCCTCTAAGGGGGTTGTTCGGAATGAAAACATAATTAGAGATTTACAATTTTATTTACCTCTCTTTTTATCTGCTCCGCCAGAGCATCCGCCTCCTGCATAGTAGGAGCCTCCGAGTATATTCTTATTATTGGTTCTGTATTTGATTTTCTAAGATGTACCCATCTTTTTTGGCCATCGAAGTCTATCTTTACTCCATCTATGGTTGTAACCCTCTCATTGGAGTATTTCTCCCTTACTGCATTTAGAATCTTATCTATGAGGGTCTTGTCTGAAATCTCTATTCTGTTTTTTGAGATAAAGTAGTCTGGATACTCCCTTCTCAATTGCGAAACCTTTACCTTTTTGTGTGCTAAATTGCTCAGGAAAAGCGCCACCCCCATATAGGCATCGCGTCCGTAGTGCAGGTTGGGATAGATTACACCTCCGTTCCCTTCGCCTCCTATAACTGCCGAGACCTCTCTCATCTTTGTGGTAACATTTACCTCTCCCACCGCTGCGGCAGAGTAGGTTCCGCCCCATTTTTCTGTAATATCTCTCAAGGCTCTCGATGAGGAGAGGTTAGAGACCGTATTGCCCCCATTATTGCAGGAGAGTACATAATCTGCAACGGATACAAGGGTATACTCTTCTCCAAAAGGTTCTCCGTTTTCACATATCATGGCAAGCCTGTCTACATCAGGGTCTACAGAGATTCCCAAATCCGCCCCCTCCCTTACAACTGTGGCAGACAGATCTGTGAGGTTTTGCGGCAGCGGCTCCGGATTGTGTGCAAAATTACCTGTCGGTTCACAATTTAACTTTATGCACTCTACACCCAACTCTTCAAGAAGAAGAGACATTGTAGGGCCGCCTATTGAGTTTACGGCATCCACGACAACCTTAAAGCCGGCCTTTTTAATAGCCTGCCTGTCTACAAGTCTGTCGTTTAACACTGCATTTATATGTTCCATGGTAAAATCCCTGTCTACCATCTTGCCTATCTTTTCTACGCCATAGAAGGTGAAATCCTCTGCCTCCGCACATTTAAGAAGGCTCTCTCCCTCCTCTGCCGTAAGAAACTCACCCCTCGGATTCAACAATTTGAGTGCGTTCCACTCCTTTGGATTATGTGAGGCTGTAAGGATTATGCCTCCCTCTGCCTTTGAGAGTATGACTGCCATTTCAGTTGTAGGGGTAGAGGCCATTCCTGCATTAATGACATCTACACCGCATGCAAGCAGTGTTCCACAGACAAGGTTCTCTACCATCTCACCTGATATCCTGGCATCTCTCCCCACCACGACCCTGTATTGCCCCCTGCCCGGAAGTCTCCTCCTCAGTTCGGCTGCATAGGCAGCTGTAAATTTTACTATATCGATGGGGGTCAAAGCATTACCTGTTTCGCCGCCAATTGTTCCTCTAATTCCGGATATGGATTTGATCAATGTCATTTTTACCTCCTTGTTTTTAATATGCAGATTTTACAAAGGTAGTGTTTTTTTAAAAAAAAAAGCCGGCTCTTCGGGCCGGCACTTCCATATTGTAACAAAAACTTCTTCAGGCTTTCAAGCATGTCTGGGTAAATTACGGCAATGCAAGGAATGTTGCTGCAAATGCTAAAATTGCATAGAGTTCAGGAAATACTCCAAGAATCATGGTTTTGCCGAAGACATCCTGCCCGTTACCCATCTCGTTAATGCCATTTGCAACCAGAGAGGCCTGTTTGACAGATGAGAAGTAACCTACGACACCCATTGCCACACTTGCGGCAAATATTGCAAGTGCAGAGCCCATCGAGAGTACCTCCAATCCCTTAAGACTGTTCAGCATCAAGAAGAAGCCTGCAAAACCATACAGACCCTGAGTAGATGGCAATGCACAAAGAATCATTGCTTTTCCAAATATTGTAGGATCTTTTTTCAATGAGGCGACTGTGGCATTGCCGCCAATTGTAACTCCCACGCTACTGCCGATACATGAAACGGCCAGCATTACAGCCATACCTATGTAGGCTACAAAAAATGGTAAATTCGTTGCTGTTGTTTCCATAAAATCATTTTTTATTTTAAATGTTTCCAAATTTCATTATCTCTTTTTTAAAGGTCTGTATGCCCTTCCTCCTCCGTCGAATCCCACATTTTTATAGAACTCCACAAAGGTAAGACGCATAGGGTGTACAAAGGCGCCCAGTGCTGAGATCAGGAGCACAAAGATATGGCCGAATACCAACATTATTCCCATAAGAAGCCACCCCACATAGGGAACCGCCCCCAGCTGCGATGCGATTGAATTTACAACCAGCCCCAATATGCCGCCTGTGGTTCCGAGCCCGAAAAGCCTTATATAGGAGAGCATGTCTCCAAAAACGCCTGTAATGTCGTAAAGTGCGCTTACCCCCTTGAAGAGTTTTATAAAGATATTCTTATTGTCTGAGGTAAACAGGATTATAAGCGCCAGAGCTGCCAGCCCGAAATAGTTTACATAGCCGGGATAGGAGAAGGGCACCTGTGAACTTGCATACCAGACTGCAGCCCAGGTTATAAGTATGGCCCATCCGATATTGTGCAGTCCTGCCAGCAACCCCTTTGAGCGTATGGCGAAAATTGCATTGAGAATACGGGCAAATACAATCTGGAAAAGTCCGAAAATAATTGCAAACCAGAACATCTGCATATTGTCGAAAAACAGGGACCTTGCTTTGTCAGACATATTGAATATATCTGCAAGGGTGGTTCCAAAAAAGGTTCCGCTAAGCAGCGGCATTACAATGGAGCCGAATCCCAGCCACGATACAAGTTTTGCATACCCTTTATATTGAGGCATTTTATAGCCTGCCACTATTCCGGCAACAAGCAAAACCAGGCCATATCCCATATCTCCAAGACAGAGTCCGAAAAAGAGCATATAGAACGGCGCAAAATAGAGAGTCAGATCATGCTCCCCGTAGCGAGGCAGCATATAAAGCTCTCCAATTACCTCAAAAAGCCCCGTATAGGCGTTGTTTTTCAATTGAATAGGCGGGTCGTCCTCCTCCTTTGCCTCCTCCTTTATATAGTAGGCGTTTTCCTTTTTGAGAAACTCCTCTATCTCACCGTCATTCTCCTGAGGGGCGAATCCTTCAAAGATGGAGATTGTCTGCTCTGCCTGCTCTACTGCAGAGGCCTGTGCCATATAGAGATCGAACCTCTCCTTTGTTTTGTCACGTTCCTTTTTAATCTCATCTATATACTCTCCCAAGGCCGACAGCTCTGCAAGGTTCACCTCAATTTCACCCTCTATTCTCTCAATCTTCTTCTGAACCTGCGAGGCGGTACGCTCGGGGAATTTTTCCTCTGTCAAAGGAAATTCAAGCTCCTCTCCCTTTTCAGAAAGAAGCATGAAATAGTATACCCCTGCTTTTTTGTTCAATACTGCAAGGGGATGCTCGTTCTCCCACTCCTTTTTGTAAATCTTCTCGTTACACCGGTAGAAATGGGGGATATAGCCCATAGCCTCTATGCGTTTTAAATCCTCCTTGTCGAACTCTCCCCACTTTTGGGCCTCATTCAACTCGGAGAGGGCATCTGAATGGGCCTTTTGCAGCTCATCCTTAATCCTGATCTTCTCCTCTGCCACTGCATGGAGCTCCTCCGGCCTTATCTTCAGAGAGGCCTTTTCCCGTTTCAGAAGCTCCTTGTCCTTGAGTATTATTCCAAGTTTTATAAGAAGGGAGTCGTAGGAGGCTATTTTGTCGTATATCTCCTTTGAACTTGAATCCACAGCCTTATCCTTACGGGTAATATCTACAAGACCAAGGTCTTGCAAATGCTCCATAAAAAGGGCCGCCTCTTTGTGGAAAAGTACAAAGGAGTATTTTGTCATCTTTTTAATCATGGCTCTCCTCCTCTTCTTCCTGCTGGTGTCTGGTCTTTACAATCTTCTGCGATGCTTTTGAAAGATTCTCCTCATCCTCCATATATCGCTTGATTTTTCTTATAGCCTCATTATAGCCGGGAATCTGAACCTTCTCGTAAAGGTTTACCTTTTGGGTAATTCTCTTTCTTGAGAAATCCAGCAGACGCATCTTCTCCAGGTATATTTCAGATTCAATGCCTATCTGGGCAAGCTGACGGAGTATGTTCACCCCATCTGAATACCAGAGCGGCTTTCTGAAGATGTCGAAAGGCCTTACATCGTAGATAACCTCTTTTAGTGCAGGGGTCTTGACCCCCGCAATCTTTTCGGTCTCCAATATTACATCCCGTACCGATATAAGCCCCGGCTCGAATTCATTCCATAAGGCCGCTATATAGTCGTATGCTTTTAATGAGGCAGATAACTTTTCCGTCAGTTCCTCGCTTTTGGTCTTGGCACGTCTCACCTCAAGCCTGAGCGCGCTCTCCTTGTTCTTTAGGGTAGGGAGGGCGTTGGTCCTTATCTTGAGCTGCTTGTTAAGGTCGTTAAGCGATGTCTTGTTATATTGGAATTTTATTGCCATCTTCTAATTTTCTATACTGCTCTTCAAATATTTGTCTACAAGACTCTGTTTAATGTTGAGCTCCTGCCTCTTGAAATATTTCCCGAAGAGTTCCCATGCCGTATCCAGCATCCGGTCTATCTTTATATTCACATCTATCGCCAGTAATCTGTTGGAGTACTCTTTTGCATATTGCAGACATCTGAGGTCATAGTCGCTCAGATCAAAGCCGTTTTCCAGTTTTGTCTTGGCATTTGCGGCATCTGCATAAAGGCGCACTCCGGTGTTCATTACCTGCGCATGATCCTCCCTTGTCTGTTTGCCTATAACCAGCTGTTTGAGACGGGAGAGGGAACGGAACGGGTCAATTATAACCTTTCCGGTATCGGGGTCTGTTCTAAGATAAAGCTGCCCCTCTGTAATATATCCTGTGTTATCGGGTATCGCATGGGTAATGTCTCCATCATTAAGGGTTGTAACCGCTATAATGGTGATTGAACCGCCCTGAGGCAGCTGCACCGCTTTCTCATATATTTTTGCAAGGTCTGAATAGAGGGAACCCGGCATAGAGTCCTTTGACGGAATCTGGTCCATACGGTTACTTACAATTGAGAGGGCATCTGCATAAAGAGTCATGTCTGTAAGCAGCACAAGTACCTTCTCGTTTTTGTCCACCGCAAAATATTCGGCTGCCGTAAGTGCCATATCCGGAATAAGCAGACGCTCCACTGCCGGCTGTTCCGTGGTATTTACAAAGCTTATGATTTTGTCCAGGGCTCCCGCATTTTCGAACATCTGTTTAAAATAGAGATAGTCGTCATTTGTAAGCCCCATCCCTCCAAGAATAATCTTATCTACATCTGCCCTGAGCGCCACATTGGCCATTACCTCGTTATATGGCTGATCCGGGTTTGCAAAGAAGGGAATCTTCTGACCCGATACCAGTGTATTGTTAAGGTCAATCCCCGCAATGCCGGTAGGGATAAGCTGTGAAGGCTGTTTCCTTTTATACGGGTTAACCGACGGGCCTCCGATATATCTTCTCTCTCCATTTATAGCCGGACCGTTGTCTATGGGTTCACCGTATGCGTTGAAGAAACGTCCTGCAAGCTCATCGCTCACATTGAGTGCCGGCGGTTCTCCGTAAAAGAGTACCTCGGCATCTGTAGGAATGCCCTCTGTGCCCGCAAATACCTGCAGGGTCACAAGATCGCCCTTGATTTTTACCACCTGTGACAATCTGCCCGCAACCGTTGCAAGTTCATCGTTGGAGACTCCCCGGGCTTTCAGCGATACCGTTGCCTTGGTTATGGACTCCAATTTCGTATATATCCTTTGAAATGCTTTACTTGTCATCTTCCATTATTTTATTAAGTTGACCGAGGTATTTGTTGAATTCTTCGCCCTCAAATTCGGAGTAGTTCATCTGTCGCATTATATTTATTATATTTTTATAATAGGCAGTGCACTCGTCAAAATTTTCGAACTCCACATTTTTGTCGCATACTTCCAGTACCTTTTTGAGCATATATTTCTGGCGCTCCATAGGGGTATTGCAATCTGTAGCGTCAAAAGCATCCTGCTGCAGGATAATGAAATCTAGAAGTTCCGATTTCCAATATTGGAGGTGGTACTCCATTGGAACGCCGTCGTCTCCAAGGATGTTTATCTGCTCGTAGGCCTCTTTACCTCTCAAGGTTATATTTTTGGCCTTGTTTACGCTATCTACCCAATCCTTGTCCATTCTGTCGTTGAGATACTCTATAATCTCGGGATATTCCAGATATTTTGAGTATGAGTCTATCGGATCCACCGCAGGATACCTTTTTCGGTCTGCACGGCTCTGGTTCAGGGCATAAAAACAGCGGGCGGCCTTTTTTGTAGATTCGGTTACAGGCTCCTTAAGATTTCCTCCCGCAGGCGACACCGTTCCAATAAAGGTTACAGAGCCTCTCTTGCCGTTGTTGAGCTCTACCATTCCGGCCCTTGCATAGAACCCCGAAATAATTGCCGAAAGGTCTACCGGAAAGGCATCTGCACCGGGAAGCTCCTCCATACGGTTACTCATCTCCCTTAATGCCTGAGCCCAGCGTGAAGTTGAGTCTGCAAGGAGCAGCACCTTCAGCCCCATGGCTCTGTAATACTCTCCGATTGTCATTGCAGTGTAGACAGAGGCTTCACGTGCCGCTACCGGCATGTTCGATGTGTTGCAGATTATTGTGGTACGTTCCATAAGGCTTCTGCCTGTGCGCGGGTCTATAAGTTCAGGAAACTCTGCAAAAATCTCCACCACCTCATTCGCACGTTCGCCACAGGCTGCCATGATTATCACATCTGCCTCTCCTTGCTTGGCTATGGCGTGTTGCAGCACGGTCTTCCCGCAGCCGAAAGGCCCGGGAATAAAGCCCGTACCACCTTCCGCTATGGGATTGTAGGTGTCTATACATCTGATTCCGGTCTCCATAATCTTGCTCGGACGCGGCTTCTCTTTGTAACCTCCTATGGCAACCTTTACAGGCCACTTCTGGAGCATTGTCACTTTGTGTTCCTCCCCTTTGGAGTCTGTAAGGATGGCAATAGTCTCTTTTGCATTATATTTGCCCGCCCCCTTGATGGACTTTACCTTATACTCTCCCTTAAAGCTGAAGGGAACCATAATCTTATGAGGCAGCCACCCCTCTTTTACCTCTCCAAGCCAGTCTGCTGCAATTACAATGTCTCCTGTCTTTGCGAGGGGAGAAAACTCCCACTCCTTCTCTGTATCGACAGGGGAGGTGTATTCGCCGCGCTCAAGAAAAACTCCCTTCATTGTTGCAAGGTTGTTCTGCAGACCGTCATAATTGCTTGAAAGCAGCCCGGGACCCAGTGTAACCTCGAGCATGTGTCCTTCAAATTCAACTTCTGCTCCTACTTTAAGTCCTCTTGTGCTTTCATATACCTGGACAAAGACATTCTCTCCATTTACCTTGATTACCTCTGCCATGAGTCTGGTATTGCCTGCCGTAATGAAACAGATTTCATTTTGGGCAACGGCTCCACCCGCGCGTACAGTAACCAGATTTGAGATTATGCCTACAACTTTTCCCGTGGTTTTTTCCATATATCTAATCTTTATGATTTACACCTTTGTATGTACCCTTTATCTCCTGTACAAGCTTTGCAAAGAGTTCTGCGCCCTTCTCCTTGTCGAGACCGTTCCACCTCTCTATAAGCATGGCTTTGGCCAGGAAGGCAAGTATCTTGTTTATATCGAAATAGTTGAATGTTGTAAAGGAGTCTATCTTTTCCCATCTGTATTTATCCAGCATCTGCTCCTTTTCCAGAATATCTGCCGTCTGGAAGATTCTTTCCAGCTGCGCCAAGTCGCCCTCTTCCATTGAAAGGTCTAATCCGGCAGGGGTGATGGTATAGGCCTGCGAGACTGAGATTCCCTGCCCGTTTTTTTTCACATATTCCACCTTGCGGTTTCTTATCTGCAAATCCATTTTATAATATTCACTTATAAAGGGATTTTCATTCTGTATAGCAGCCCTGTAAAAGTGGATGTTGAGGTTGGAATTGTCGTTTCCGAACTCCAGCCACTCTATTGACCTTCTATCCACGTCTGAACACAGGTCATAGATTGCATTGCGAATTGGGCGATATGAGAAATTTTTGTTTTCGCCTTTGAGGAGCAGCTCGGGAAGCCCGGCAATGATATAGTGGTAATTGTTCATTTTCACTCCCCGAATAACAGTTTTCTTGTTTTAGGTCTGAGATATTCCGATATAATGTTATTGAAATCCTGGTCTGTAAAGCTTATGAAGTAGCCCCCCTCTTTATAGCCCACCCTAAAGCCGTTGTTTAGGTTCTTGGTGAATTTTATCTCCAGACCCTCTTTAAAGAGTGCGGCCATCTTCTCTTTTATAAAGTTGTCAAGACTCTCCTTTTGCTTTTCAGGGAGCAGCAGTTCCAGCGATACCGGTTCAGATGATGCGGGGTCAAATGCAGAGACCACCTCTGTTATTATTCCCTTTATGAATTCGGTTTCGTTTACCGCAGAGGTTACCGGCCCGGAAACGGCCTTTGCAATTATGGCATTTTCAATCTCCTGCCTTATTGATGCGAAAGATTGTACCGAGGCCATTTTAATGTCGTTTTCGGCCTTTGTCTTTAATTCGGCCGCCTCTCTTTCGGCATCGGCAATGATTTTTCCGGCCTCTTTTCTGGCATCGGCCACCATCCTCTCGGAATCTGCCTTTGCCTTTTTCAAAAGCTCTTCCGCTTCCTGACGCCCTTTAGACAATCCCTCGTTATATAATTTCTCTGTAATCTCCTGCAATTTGTTCTGCATATCGGCTCCTCCTTAACTGCTTTTTACGGTGTATACGCTTAATTGTTATCTATAAATCAAACTCCAAATTTATGGATTTTCTACGGTTATTGCAAATAAAATGCCATTGTAATTCATCTACTCTTTAGGGGGACTCTATGTTTACCCTAATGTATTTGGCCAATATATTAACTCATGCCACAGCCTAAACCTAAGAAGGTGCCTTATTTGATATACGCGCCTTGATACGGAGTAAATGCTTTTGTCCACATTGCAAAAGTAAATAGGTTGCTACGTTAATGGGAATAATTGTGTTGGAGCAATAAAAAGCATAAAAGGGTTCGACCTTTCGATTGAACCCCTTATAAAAACATTGTAGAATTCAGATTAACTCAAGAATCCCAACAGAATACCGGCTGCAACGGCACTGCCTATAACACCTGCCACGTTAGGCCCCATTGCATGCATGAGTAGGTAATTTGTCTTGTCATACTCCAATCCCACATTGTTTGAAACCCTTGCGGAGTCTGGAACCGCAGATACGCCCGCATTTCCAATGAGAGGATTTATCTTGTTGCCATCTTTCAAGAAGAGGTTGAAGAATTTGACAAAAAGCACGCCTGCTGTAGTCGCAATTACAAATGACAATGCACCCAGAACAAAGATTCCAACGGATTTGAATCTAAGGAACTCGTCTGCCTGTGTCGAACAGCCTACCGTAAGACCGATAAGTATTGTTATGACATCGACAAGCGGCCCGCGCGCAGTCTCTGCCAGACGACGGGTAACGCCACTCTCTTTCAAAAGGTTGCCAAAGAATAGCATACCAAGCAGCGGAAGACCCGAAGGCACAATGAAAGTTGTGAGCAACATTCCCACAATCGGGAATATTATCTTCTCTCGTTTGGAGACGGCTCTTGGCGGTTTCATCCTTATAAGACGCTCCTTAGGGGTTGTAAGCAGTCTCATTACCGGTGGCTGTATCACAGGCACCAACGCCATATATGAGTAGGCTGAAACTGCAATTGCTCCCATCAGATCCGGTGCAAGCCTTGAAGAGAGGAAGATTGCCGTAGGACCGTCTGCACCGCCGATAATGCCGATTGCGCCGGCCTCTGCAGTGGTAAAGCCCAAAGCGAGGGCTATTGCGTATGCTCCAAAGATACCGAACTGGGCGGCTGCACCGATAAGCAAAAGCTTAGGATTGGAGATAAGCGCCGAGAAGTCTGTCATGGCACCGATTCCCAGGAAGATAAGAGGCGGATACCACCCCTTTACAACACCTTGATAGAGGATGTTCAGAACTGAGCCCTCTTCATATATGCCCACATTCAATCCCGGGAACAGAGGAATATTACCTATAATTATACCGAATCCGATAGGTACAAGCAATAGTGGCTCCCACTCCTTTTTTATTGCAATGTAGATGAAGAGCAATCCTACAATTATCATTGCAATATGACCTACGGTCGCATTTGCAAAGCCGGTATATTGTAAAAACTGGTTCAGATTTTCTCCAATAAGGGAAAAAAAGTTCTGATTTGCTTCTAATATCATAAACTATCCGATTATAACCAGAGGTGCACCTTCGAGTACAGAATCCCCTTTGTTTACTTTTACACTGGTTACCTGTCCGTCTGCAGTGGCCTCGATAACGTTTTCCATCTTCATGGCTTCGAGTACAAGCAGCTTCTGGCCCTTCTTGACAGTGTCTCCCTCTTTGCAGCTTATTTCCAGAATAATCCCCGGGAGCGGTGATGTTACAGTGGCTCCCGAGCTGCTTGCAGCAGGTTTACTGACCTTAACCTGGGGAACCCCGGCAGGAGTTGCCTTAGGAGATGCAGGCCTGGATACAACAGCCGGCTTCTTCGTAAGAGGTTTCTCAAACTCTACTTTAAATGGAGTTCCGTTGACTTCAACCTCTGCAATTGCATCATCTACATCTTTAACGGTTACCGCATAGTCGTTTCCGTTAATCTTTAACTTATATTCTTTCATGAGATATTTTTATTTGTTTCGTCTAACTTGCGGAGTCTCCCTCAGCGTGTAAATCTTAGAGCTCCATGGTGAGTATGATTTTGATTCCTGGTGTATTGTAAGAATGGTATTTTCTATATCATGTGCCTCGTTATCCTCTCTGTAGAGGTGAAGAGACATGGCAATTGCCGCAAATACCTCTGCAGAGGTAGACTCTTTGCCCTTTACCGAAGCGGCATCGGCCACACTGCCTTTTGAGACAGCCTCTTTAATGTGGCTCTTTATGACTGCTCTCCTGCCAATATGTTTAAATACCACATATAACAATATCAGGGCCGAGAATACGACAGACATTGCAACTATAGCCATAACGATTCCGTACGGATCTGTTTTACCCATTTTTGAACTCTTCGATTCTCCGTCCAGAGTAAGATTATTGGTACTTGGAGTCACCTTGTCCAATATTGCCCATCCGTTATCAAGCCCTGTGGCTTTCTCTTTCTGTATTACCCTGACCGATTTCCGTGAAAAAGGAATAGGTTCGCTCGAACCCTCTCCGTCTTCGACTCTGCCGAATGATTTGTTGGCGGGGATTCCGCCTTCAGGAAGAGTTATCTCATCAATTACGGTTCTGCCATTGTTGCTTACAAAGAGAATTTTTTTTGCACCGGATATATCGAAACTGGCATGGAAGGTCCCCCTGTCGGGAAGGTTATCTGCAAAAAAGAGAACATGCTGGCGGGGCGGTATCTTGGTGAGCGCATCGCCCTTTGGAATCATGTACTTTGTAAGATTGTCGGGATCATCGGTGAGGTAACAGCCTCCGATATCTACAGTACCGCGCGAGGTATTGAAGAGCTCTATCCAACCGCTCCTACAGCCGTAATCGTCTATATACCCGTCTGTATTTACAGTCTGTATCTCATTTATACGTATGGCGGCCATGTTCTGTCCGCTCATTGTATAGGATAAGGTCAGAGCTGCGGATAATAAAAATAGCCTTATATGATTTTTCATTCGATTCTGTTTTTAATTAAAGAGGAAGATTGTCGTGCTTCTTGGCAGGGTTGGTTACCTTCTTGGTCGCCAGTTGCTGCAAAGCGCGAATAATACGGAATCTGGTGTTCCTTGGCTCGATTACGTCATCTATATATCCATATTTTGCCGCATTGTAAGGATTGGCGAATGCATCTCTGTACTCCTTCTCCTTCTCTGCCGCAAATGCCGCAGGATCTTCCGCCTCTTTCACCTCTTTTCCATAAAGTATTCCGATAGCTCCTGAAGGCCCCATGACGGCAATCTCAGCCGTAGGCCATGCGTAGTTGATATCTCCTCTGAGATGTTTGGAACTCATTACACAGTATGCGCCGCCGTATGCCTTGCGCAGAACTACAGTGACTTTTGGAACGGTAGCCTCGCCATAAGCATAGAGCAGTTTTGCACCGTGCAATATTACTCCGCCATACTCCTGCTGTGAACCCGGAAGGAAGCCCGGCACATCGACAAGGGTTACGATAGGAATATTGAACGCGTCGCAGAAACGGACAAATCTTGCGCCCTTTCTCGAAGAGCTTATATCAAGGACTCCCGCAAGAACCTTAGGCTGGTTGGCGACTATGCCTACGGCCTGTCCGTTGAATCTTGCAAAGCCGACAACAATGTTCTTTGCATAATCTGCATGTACTTCAAGGAATTTTCCATTATCTACAATGCCTCCGATAACCTCGTACACATCGTATGGTTTGTTCGGGTTGTCCGGGATAATTTCATTAAGCGAATCCTCAAGCCTGTCTATAGGGTCATTGTTCTCTACAAGAGGAGTCTCCTCCATGTTGTTCTGAGGCAGATAGCTTAAAAGCTCCTTTATGAGCTGCAATCCCTCTTCCTCTGTATCCACTGTGAAGTGGGCGACGCCGCTCTTTGATGAGTGAACGCTTGCACCGCCAAGATTCTCCTGGGTAATCTCCTCACCTGTAACGGATTTCACGACTGTAGGGCCGGTAAGGAACATATAGCTCGTGCCCTTTGCCATAATGTTGAAGTCTGTAAGGGCGGGGGAGTAGACGGCGCCACCGGCACAAGGGCCGAATATTGCCGATATTTGAGGAATGACTCCTGATGCAAGAATATTTCTCTGGAAAATCTCCGTATAACCTGCCAGAGCGTTTATCCCCTCCTGAATACGGGCCCCGCCTGAATCGTTGATGCCTATAACGGGAGCGCCCATCTTCATCGCCTGGTCCATAACCTTGCAAATCTTAAGTGCCATGCTCTCTGAGAGCGAACCTCCGAAGATTGTAAAGTCTTGTGCGAAAACATATACAAGTCTCCCGTCGATTGTACCGTAACCGGTTACGACACCGTCTCCAAGGAATGTGTTCTTCTCCATTCCAAAGTTTGTGCAACGGTGGGTAACGAACATGTCGTACTCTTCAAAGCTGCCTTCATCGAGCAACATGTTGATTCTTTCACGGGCTGTATATTTGCCTTTTGCATGTTGAGACTCAATTCTTTTAAGACCGCCTCCCATGCGCGCTTTCTCACGAAGAGCGATAAGCGCCTTTACTTGTTCGAGTTGTAGACTCATTATGAAATAATTTATTTGGTTTTTATTCAGTACTTACTTTTTAGAGGGATCTTCGCATATCTCGGTGAGAACCCCATGGGTGGATTTCGGATGAAGGAACGCTATGTTCAACCCTTCCGCTCCCTTTCTGGGCGCCTTGTCTATAAGCTGAATCCCTTTTGCAGAGAGCTCATCAAGGGCAGTCTGTATGCCGGTGGTTGCAAATGCCACATGATGAACGCCTTCGCCTCTTTTCTCGATGAATTTGGCGATTGTGCCCTCAGGGTCGGTGCTTTCGAGCAGCTCTATTTTAGTCTCTCCTACTTTGAAGAATGCCGTTTTTACTTTCTGGTCTTTAACCTCTTCAACTGCATAGCATTTGAGACCCAGTTTTTCCTCGTAATAAGGGATAGCCGTCTCCAGAGATTTGACGGCAATGCCAAGATGTTCTATATGAGTAATTTCCATAATATTTTGTGTATAAGGTATTAATAAATATTATTCGACATTGGTATATCCTGCAAAATTAATAATTATTATATCTTTGCCATAATTTTGTTTTAAAATTTAAAAAAAGCTTTTACTATAATGGTTCCGAGATTTAAAAATTACTATCTGCTGGTTATATGGAGAGTGATTCTGGCATATATCATCTATACATTGTGCCGCCTTGTCTTCATACTTTTCAACTACTCTCTTCTTGAGCCGCTCTCGTCCTCACAACTCCTTGGAATTCTGCGCGGGGGGCTTATGTTCGACACCTCGGCCATAATGTATACCAACATAATCTGGCTTTTCCTCTCCTTTTTACCCCTTCCGATAATCTTTTCCGGGAGGGTACAGAGATTCTTGAAGTGGCTTTATATTACAATCAACTTTGTCGCGACGGCAATAAACCTTGCAGATACTGTTTACTTTAGGTTTACCCTGCGAAGGACCAGCACCACTTTTTTTACGGAATTTACGGGAGATGTAAGATTCGTCAGGATTTTTACGGAGAGTCTGCTCCTCTACTGGTATATCTTCATAATAGGCATAGCATTCCTGCTGGTTTTGATATACCTGTCGGGCAATATGAAAAAAATGAATGAAAGCTCCTTTGTCTCGAGGAATCTCTTTATTACCCAGACTTTGGCCCTTTTAATTACCGCACCTCTCTTTATAATCGGAGTAAGAGGGGGGACAAGCAGAGCCATGAGACCTATAACAATCGGAAATGCAGGAGATTATGTCACAAGGGCCATTCATACTGCGGCGGTGCTTAACACTCCATTTTCCCTTATAAGGACACTGGGGAAGGCTGAATATGTCTACAAGGAGTATTTTCCCTCTTACCGGGCAATGGAACAGGTATTCTCCCCGATGCATAATATTGAGGGGGCAAAACCTGTAAATGTAAATAATACCATACGATACGACGGCAGTGCCGCCGGCAAGAATATAGTAATCCTCATGTTAGAGAGCTTTGGGGCGGAAAATATGAGCTTCATGAACAGGAATCTCGACAAGTGCTACACTCCGTTCCTCGATTCGCTGCGTAAGGAGGGGCTTTTCTGTACAGATGCCTTTGCAAACGGGCGTAAATCTGTAGATGCCATTCCCTCTATCTATGCCTCAATTCCAAGCCTTATAAGCTCCTATGCGGTAACTCCATATTCAACCGATTACACATTCGGCCTTCCCAAGATTCTCGATTCGCTGGGCTACTATACCGCCTTTTTTCACGGAGCTCCAAACAACTCAATGGGAATAAGGGCAATTGCAAGGTTGTGTGGAATCGAACACTATTTTGGCAAGGATGAGTTTAATGACAATTCAAAATTCGACGGTTCCTGGGGAATCTGGGATGAGTATTTCCTCCCGTACGTTGCAGATATGCTTGACACCCTGCCGCAGCCGTTCATGGCCGGAATCTTCACCCTTTCATCCCATCACCCCTTTAAAATTCCAAAGGAGTGGAAAGATCGCCTTCCAGATGGGCAGATACCCCTTCAAAAGACAATTGCCTATACGGATGCCGCGGTAAGGGCTTTTTTCGAGAAGATAAGTGGAACCGAATGGTTTAAGAATACCATATTTGTCATAACTCCTGACCACTCTACACTCTGGGGGATATATCCTGAGTATACGACTACAATCGGGAATACAAGAATCCCAATCATCTACTATGCTCCGGGCTTTATAGAGCCGGGCGAGTACCACTCTACAACCCAGCAGCTCGATATTATGCCGACTCTTTTGGGAATGATAGGGTATGACAGACCTTATTTTGCCTTCGGGCGGGATTTAAACAGCGATACGCTCCATACCCCGTTTGCCGTTAATTATACCCAAGGGCAGTATCAGCTTGTCTATAACGACACCCTGCTCTTTAGAAACGAGAGCGAACTTACCGCAATTTATAATCTTGGGGAAGATCCGCTGCTGGAGAATAATCTGCTTGAAGGCCACGCCGCGGATTCGCTTGAATCCAACGCTGCGGTATGCCGGCAGGATGATTTCTTCAAAGCCTTTATCCAGCAATATATCAATCGCCTTATAGACAACAGGCTCTCTTTTAAAGAGGAAGAATAATGAAAAAAGGGGTCACCTTTTGAGGCGGCCCCTTTTATTTTTTCAATATTGTGCGGGAGCAGAATCAGTCTTCTGAGGTATCCATCAGATGATATACATTCTGTACATCATCGTCGTTTTCCAGCCTCTCTATAAGCTTGTCCAGCTCTACGCGATCCTCTTTTGCCACCTTTTTCGGCTCGGCAGTCGGAATCCTCTCGAACTGGCCTGAGACAAGCTCATAGCCATGTTCCTCTATATACTTCTGTATTGCGCCGAATGATTCGAATGAACCGTAAATCACAACCACTGATTCATCTTCCTCATCTCTGAATACCTCGTCTGCACCGTAATCTATAAGCTCAAGCTCCAATTCGTCGAGATCTACATTGCCGGGTTTCATCTTAAAGAGACACTTGCGCTCAAACATAAAGTCTACGCTGCCCGATGTGCCCAGCGAGCCTCCGAATTTATTGAAATAGCTTCTTATATTCGCAACGGTCCGGGTAGGGTTATCGGTTGCAGTTTCAATGAGAAATGCAATTCCGTGGGGGCCGTACCCTTCATATACCATCTCCTTGTAATCTGCGGTGTCCTTCTCCGTCGCACGCTTTATTGCCCTCTCTATATTATCTTTAGGCATATTTTCGCTCTTTGCGGTCTGAATGAGCGTGCGAAGATGCGGATTGCCTGCCGGATCCGTACCGCCTGTCTTGGCAGCAATGGTAATCTCCTTGCCTAACCTTGTGAAAACGCGGGCCATATTGCCCCAGCGTTTGAATTTTCTCTCCTTCCTGAATTCAAAAGCTCTTCCCATAAAACTATTTTGTACTCTTGATACGGGTAATATATTTGTTTATCTCATAACCCTCTGGCGACTGAGGATATTTTAGTTCAATCTCTTCATACATCTTCAAGGCGTTATCCTTGTCGCCAATCTCCTCGTATGCAAGGCCGGCCTTCATAAGATAGTTTGCCGCGAATATATTGTCGGCGATCTTTGCCGCCTGTAAAAAGTTGCTGATCGCAAGGTCGTAATTTTTCAATCCTACATAGGCGTCACCTATACAGGCAATGGAGCGGGCCTTTATAATGGGATTCTTGCCCTTATATTTGCCAAGATACTCTATGGCCTCGTTATATTTGCCAAGCTGCAGCTGGCAGACTCCCGCATAGAAGTAGACAGCCTCGCCTGCCCTCCTCCCATACTCATCTATGATCCGGGCAAAGCCAAGAGCATTACCGTCACCGTCAAGGGCCTTTTCAAAGTCATTTGTCCTGAAGTAGCGTTCTGCCGTATATGTCTGGTCAACGGCTTCGTTCTGCCGGGGTATCAATATAAGCTGTCTGTATAGCAGGATGATTACAAAAACCGCCACTATGGCGCTTATGGTATATATTATAGCCTTTTTGTATTTTGAAAAGAATTGTTCTGTTTCAACGATTGCCTCTCCGACCTTTTTCTCGGACTCATTTGATTTAGTATTCTTAGCCATTGTTTTATGTTTTTTGCGGTTGCAAATTTAAAATATTTTAAGGAAACACAAAGATATTTTTCTCATTTAATGGATAAATCATCTAACTTTGAAAAATTATTCAGACACTCTATGTTTTTAAAAAGAATTCTGATATCTGATTTTAAAAATATACCGGGCGCGGACCTCACCTTTTCCCCAAAGATAAACTCCATAACAGGCAATAACGGAGAGGGAAAGACAAACCTTCTTGATGCAATCTATTACCTCTCTATGTGTAAAAGCTATTTTAACGCCTCAGACCTCTACAGCTGCCGTAACGGCTGCTCGGAGTTTGTCCTTAGCGGAACCTATCTTAACGGAAACTCTACAGAAGATACCGTAAGCATAGCGCTTAAAATGGGGGAGTCGAAGGAAGAGTCCAAGTGTGTAAGGAAAAACGGAAAAGTCTACCGCAGAATTTCGGATCATATAGGGGCAATCCCTATAGTCATGGTCTCACCGTCAGATACACGACTGATAAACGGGGCGGGAGAGGAGCGCAGACGCTTTGCCAACGCCATACTCTCCCAGGTAGACAAAGAGTATCTTTCAAGAATACAGAGATACACCCGGTTCCTTGCCCGACGCAACAAATTGCTTAAAAACGGAGCAGACGCGGCGGAACTGATAGATGTCATCTCTGAGCGAATGAGCTCCGATGCCGCCTATATATATGCCAGACGCAGGGAGTTGTGCCGGGAGCTTCACCCCTTTATAACCACATTTTACAGGAGTATAAGCGGCGGCAATAGAACCGTTGGGCTGAAATATACCTCAGACCTTCATGAGATGGTGGAGAACGGCATAGGGGCAGAGGAGGCATTTCTTTCACTTTTAAACGGAAATCGGGAGCGGGACTCCATCTTGAAATATACCTCATGCGGTGTGCAGCGAGACGATATTGAATTCTATATAGATGAACGCCCTATAAAGAGGTATGCTTCGCAGGGGGAGCAGAAGAGTTTTCTTATCTCACTGAAACTTGCACAGTTCTCCCTTATGAAACAGCTGCATGGGATTCCCCCGGTTCTTTTGCTTGACGACCTCTTCGACAAACTGGATATGAACAGGGTGGAGAGCCTGATGAAGCTTGTGGCAGGGGAGGGTTTCGGCCAGATCTTCATTACCGATAGCAATAAGGTGAGAGTGGCGCAGATAGCCGGCTCTATTTCAACAGAGGTGAAGTTCTTTGAGGTTTCAAAAGGCGAGATTTATGAAAAGGAGTGAAACTCAGAGTATAGGCTCGCTCCTTGCCGATTTCATAAAGGAACATGGCCTGTCCCGGGGCATTCTGGCCATCTATATCTTCGATGCACTCGACAAGGCTGTAGGGGAGAGGTATGGCAAAATGCTCTCCAACAGGCTATACAAAGAGAGAGTACTCTATTGCAGCGTAGCCTCCTCGGTGGCCCGGGCCATTCTCTACAACAAAAAGGAGGAGATAGTGGCACAAATTAATGCGACAATCGGGCGCAATGTTGTTGATAAGCTGATATTGAGATAGATGAAACTGGTTATTGATAAAGATATTCCCTTTATAAAGGGGGTCTTTGAACCCTTTGGCGAGGTGCTCTATTGCAGCGGGTCGGAAATCAACAGAAGTGTAATAAAGGATGCCGACGGGCTTATCATAAGAACAAGAACAAAGTGCACGGAGAGTCTGCTTGAGGGAAGTCCGATAAGATTTATAGCCTCCGCCACAATAGGGACAGACCATGTTGATCTGCCCTATTGCCTTTCCCGGGGCATACACTTCAGCAATGCCGCCGGCTGCAACTCTCTTGCAGTAATGCAATATGTATTTACCGCCCTTTTCTCCCTGGCCGGAACGGGGAAGTTTTCCCTCGGATACGGCTCGTTTGCTTTCAGAGAGGGGGTGCAGACAATAGGGGTCATAGGTGTAGGAAATGTGGGGTCGAAAGTGGCCGCTTTTGGAGAGTATCTTGGCTTCAAGGTGTTGAGAAACGACCCTCCAAGGGAGGCGGCGCAGAGAGATGCCCTCAAGAGGGGGGAGATAAGGGAGGAAGAGGCTGTCGGCTTTTGTTCCATAGAGAAGATATTAGACTGTTCCGATATCATAACCCTTCATGTTCCCCTTACACAAACTACTGAAAACATGGCAGATGAGAGCTTTTTTGGGAAGATGAAAAAAGGGGCTGTTCTTATAAACTCCTCGCGGGGAGAGGTGGTGGAGGAAAACGCTCTTATAAGAAACAGAGAGAGGCTCTCGGCACTGGTACTTGATGTATGGAGAGGTGAACCGGCAATTAACGGCAGGCTCCTCTCACTTACAGATATCGCAACTCCTCATATTGCAGGATACTCCGTTGAAGGAAAGGCAAGGGGAACCCTTATGGTCATTGAAGCGGCGGCACGCTATTTCGGGATAGAGCCGCTTATAGAATACAAAATTCCTGTGGAGGCGTATGACCCTTCGCTTACCCCCCGGCTGGATCTTAAGGGAAAGAGCTGCAGGGAGATTTATGAGGAACTTTACACAATATTTCCTATATTTGACCTTGACAGACTCCTGAAAGAGAATATCGGGGAGTTTGAAAGAATAAGAAGTAACTATAATTTAAGGAGAGAATTCCATGTTAACCCAGAACGATGAAAGACTTATGGCCCAGAAGGGCATAAGCAAGGCAGACCTAGAGAGACAGTTGCAGAATTTTAAGGAGGGTTTTCCCTTTTTGGAGATAGCGGATGCGGCTACAATTGAGAACGGAGGTATAGTGGCACTGACAGAGAGCAGCGCTGCCGGGTTTATAGAGATTGCGGATAATTATAAGGGCTCCATATGCAAATTTGTTCCCGCATCGGGGGCTGCGTCAAGAATGTTCAAGGACCTCTTTGCGGCCCTCTCGAACCTTAGGGAGGGAAAATCGCTAAAGCAGACTCCTGATGCAGAGAGGTTCATAGAAAATATTAACCGTTTTCCCTTCTTCAATGCAGAACATATTCTGGAGATGACCCTTTTGGAGAGGGGGCTGGATTATGGCTCGATGGCCAAGGGACTTATAGAGTTCCACTCCTATCCGGAGGGGAACAGAACCCCGCTCGAAGAGCATCTTGTAGAAGGGGCGCTCTATGCAAGGGAAAAGAGCGGCAGGGTGAAGATTGTCTTTACAATCTCCCCTGAGCACCGCCAGAAGTTCGAGAGCCTGCTCTTAAAGGTAAAGGAGCGGTACCAGAAACGATTCGGGTGCAGATATGAGGTGGAGTTTACCCTGCAGTCTCCATCTACGGATACGATTGCGGTTGATATGGAAAACCGCCCTTTCAGAACGGAGAACGGGGAGCTGCTATTTAGACCTGCCGGCCACGGTGCGCTGCTGCAAAATATAGATGCTATAGATTCAGAGATAATTGTGGTAAAGAATATAGATAATGTGGTAAGGGAAAACTACCTCCCTGATACCATATATTGGAAAAAAGTATTGATAGGGGCTGCAGTGGCACTTGGCGCAAAGTGCAGAGAGTATCTCTCAAAGATAGAGGGTAGGAGTGGGGTCTCTTCCGGCGAGCTTGAGGAGTTACGGGAGTTCCTGCTCAGCAACTTCTCCATTAAGTTAGATGCAATTCCCGAAAATGAGCGACTAAAGGTTATAAGAGAGAAGCTTAACCGCCCGGTAAGGGTCTGCGGAATGGTAAAGAACGAAGGAGAACCAGGGGGCGGTCCATACATAGTGAAAGAGAAGGATGGTACTACATCTCTTCAGATTCTCGAAGCGGCGCAAATAGACAGGAACAACCCCAAGGCCATGGCTGCACTGCACAGTGCGACTCACTTTAACCCTGTGGATCTGGTATGCTCCGTATATGACTATAAAGGGGAGAAGTTCAGACTTACAGAGTATTCAGACCCTACGACAGGCTTTATCTCCGAGAAAAGCTATCAGGGGAGAAGACTCAAAGCCCTGGAGCTTCCGGGTCTTTGGAACGGGGCAATGAGTAACTGGAATACCCAATTTATAGAGGTACCCCTCTCTACCTTTAATCCTGTAAAGACAGTTGTAGACCTTTTACGCAAAAGCCATCAGGGAGAGTAGTTTCTCCTACCAACCCAATACATAGGCGAAGATAAGCGGAGCCACTATTGTGGCATCACTCTCCACTATGAACTTCGGTGTCTTTGCATCGAGTTTGCCCCATGTGATTTTCTCATTAGGGACAGCGCCTGAGTATGACCCATACGAGGTTGTAGAGTCTGAAATCTGGCAGAAATATTTCCAAAGCGGAACATCTTTCCATTCAAGATCCTGAGCCATCATAGGAACAACACAGATAGGGAAATCGCCTGCCGTACCTCCTCCTATCTGGAAGAAGCCCACACCCTTTCCGCCAGAATTGGCTCTATACCACTCTGTAAGGAAAATCATAGTCTCAATGCCGTTTTTAACTGTGTGAGGATTAAGCTCCCCCTTTATGACATGAGCCGTAAAGATATTTGCCGTTGTACAATCTTCCCAGGCCGGCACCACAATAGGAATATTCTTCTCACATGCGGCAAGAACCCAGCTGTCTTGAGGGTCTATCTCATAATATTGCTCAAGAACACCTGAGCGGAGCAGCTTATACATAAATTCCCAGGGGAAATATCTTTCACCTTTTGCCTCTGCATCCTTCCAAACTTCAAGAAGGTGTTTTTCCAATCTTCTGAAAGCCTCCTCTTCAGGGATACAGGTATCTGTAACTCTGTTCAAATGGTTTCTGAGAAGCTCCTCTTCCTGCTCCGGAGTCAGATCCCTGTAGTCTGGAACTCTCTTGTAGTGAGAGTGGGCAACCAGGTTCATGATATCCTCTTCAAGATTGTTTGCAGAGCATGATACAATATGAATCTTGTCCTGACGAATCATTTCGGCCAATGAAATGCCGAGTTCTGCAGTACTCATTGCGCCCGCCATGGCAAGCATCATTTTTCCACCATCCCTTACCTGCTCTTCATAAGCCCGTGCAGCATCTACCAGCGTTGCAGAGTTGAAGTGGCGATAATGGTGAGTAATAAATCGAGAGATAGGTCCTTTACTCATAGTATCATTGATTATGTTAATTTGTCTGCAAAATAAAGAAAAAAAGTTTAAATTTGTTTCCTGTTTACAATTTATTTAAACCGTATCATAAAATCCCGCAATGATTAAAAAAGAGGCTGTAAGGGCATTTGAGAAGATTGAAACTCCATTCTACTATTATGATATTGAACTACTGGAAAGAACGCTTCAGATTTATACATCTCTCATTGAAAAATATGGTTATTCCTCCCATTATGCGCTTAAGTCCAATGCAAATCCAAGGATTCTCTCTATAATCCGGACGGCGGGTCTCGGAGCGGATTGTGTAAGCGGAAATGAGGTGGCGCTTGCGGTTAAATCGGGTTTTCCTGCAGAGAAGATTGTATATGCGGGGGTAGGCAAATCAGATAAGGAGATAAAGACTGCCCTTAAGGCGGGTATCTTCAGCTTTAACTGCGAGTCTGTTCCGGAGATTAAGATAATAGATGAGATTGCAGCCTCTATGGGAAAAGTCGCCCATATAGCCTTGCGCATTAATCCCGACATTGATGCCCATACCCACAAATATATAAGCACAGGCAGAAAGGAGAATAAGTTCGGGATAAGCCCGTGGATGTTTGACGATGTAGGCGGATTGTTCCGCTCCTGCAAAAATATAAAGCTTATGGGGCTTCACTTCCATGTCGGGTCGCAGATTCTGGATATGAGGGTTATAGAACTGCTTTGCAAAAGGGTGGAGGAGCTTCAGAAGTGGTTTATAGAGCATGGTTACAATATAGAGAATCTTAATCTTGGAGGAGGTCTGGGGGTGAATTACGATAACCCGGATGAACACCCTGTCGCCAATTTTGAGGAGTATTTCAATGTAATTCACAATAATCTTATTGTAAGGAAGGGGCAGCGGGTTCATTTTGAGCCGGGAAGAGCCATTGTAGCTCAATGCGGAACTCTTGTTTCCAGAGTGTTGTATGTAAAGATGGGGCTGAGAAAGAAGTTCGTAATCCTTGATGCAGGCATGAACGACCTTATCCGTCCTGCGCTCTATCAGGCACACCACAGTATAGAAAACCTTGTCTCGAAGAAGAGAAAGATGAGGTACGATGTAGTAGGGCCGGTGTGCGAGTCAAGCGACATGTTTGCAAGCAATATAATGTTGCCCCAGACACAAAGGGGCGACCTTATTGCCATAAACAGTGCGGGAGCATACGGACAGGTCATGGCAATGAGATATAATCAGAGAGATTTGGCAAAGGCATATTATTCAGATGAATTATGCAGCCGGTAACCTCTGCTCCAAAATATGTGGATGAGTTGTTTCTTTTATTCAGAAACAAGGGGCTGGAGCTGACAATGGGGGAGATAGCCGATGGGTTACACCTCTCCAGGAAGACACTTTACAACCTCTTTGGCTCAAGGAGAGGGATGATAGAGGCGGTTATGGAGCGCTTTATCTCCGAACTGGAGAGAAAAATAGAAAAAAGCCGGGCGGCGGGAGATGATGCAATATCAGGGCTATTGAAGTGCAGCGGGGTAATAGAGAGGGAGATGGGAAGGTTGAGGTACCCTTTTGTAAGGGATTTGCTAAAGGAGTATAAAGATATTTTTACGGTTTCATTACTGTCGGGATGCTATGGTAAAATATTAAAGGAGAATCTCCTTTATGGAATGAAGTGTGATTTGTACAGAAAGGTTGAGGATGTGGAGTCTCTTCTGCTCTTTTTCATCTCGAATCTGGATTATCTCTATAGCAGCGGAAGAATTGAGAGATATTATAAAAGGCTGGGATATTTACATGCGGAATTGGTTAAATTTTATCTTTATTCCATTGTGAATGATCAAAGCAGGATATTATTGGATGCTTATTTAAAAAACAGTTGGATATGTTTGAGAATTTGATTGACAGATTAGACAGATCCTTTAAGATTTTAAGGGGTGAAGGGAAGATAACCGAAATTAATGTGGCTGAGACTCTTAAAGATATAAGAAAGGCTCTTGTGGAAGCCGATGTGAGCTACAGGGTCGCCAAGAAGTTTTGCGATGATGTAAAACAGAAGGCACTCGGGCAGGATGTGCTTAAATCTGTAAAGCCGTCGCAGATGATGGTAAAGATTGTACATGACGAGCTGGCCAGACTCATGGGTGGCGAGGCGGCCGGTATAAATCTTAAGGGAGATCCTGCCATTGTACTTGTTGCCGGACTTCAGGGTTCGGGTAAGACAACTTTCTCGGGGAAACTTGCACTTAACTGCAAATCAAAGAGGGGAATGAAGGTGCTGCTTGTGGCCTGCGACGTCTATCGCCCCGCTGCAATAGAGCAGTTAAAGGTGTTGGCTGAGCAGGTGGGAGTCGATATCTTCTCAAAAGAGGATTCAAAGGACCCTGTTGAGATAGCAAAAGAGGCGGTTGAGAAGGCAAAGAGAGAGAATTACTCCCTTGTAATTGTTGATACCGCCGGACGTCTTGCCGTTGATCAGCAGATGATGGAGGAGATTGCGGCTCTTAAAAAGGCGCTTGACCCTACAGAGACCCTTTTTGTTGTGGATTCAATGACAGGTCAGGATGCCGTGGAGACTGCAAAGACCTTTAACGACAGGCTTGATTTTGACGGAGTTGTTCTTACAAAGCTGGATGGTGATACCAGAGGTGGCGCGGCACTCTCCATTATGGCAGTGGTCAACAAACCCATTAAGTTTATAAGCAGCGGAGAAAAGATGGAAGCTCTTGATGTTTTCCATCCTAAACGTATTGCAGACCGGATCCTTGGAATGGGCGACATTGTCTCCCTTGTCGAGAAGGCTCAGGAGCAGTTCGATGAGGAGGAGGCAAGAAAACTCCAGAAGAAGTTGGTCAGAGACCAGTTCACCCTCTGGGATTTTTACAGCCAGATACAGCAGATAAAGAAGATGGGTAATATAAAAGATCTGGCATCTATGCTTCCTGGTATGGGCAAGGCTCTAAAGGATGTAGATATAGATAACTCCGCCTTTAAGAGCGTTGAAGCCATAATTCTCTCAATGACCCCGTTTGAGAGGGAGAATCCTGCAATTTTAAACGGCAGCCGGCGCCGCAGGATTGCAACAGGCAGCGGTACAACCATTGCCGAGGTAAACAGGCTGCTGAAACAGTTCGAAGATACCAGAAGGATTATGAAGAGCATGGCTGGCGGCGGAGCAAAAAATGCCATGAAAGCTATGAGTATGATGCATAGGAAAAGGTAAAACGGGAAGATATGGCAAAAATTATAGATGGAAAGGCTATTGCCGGGAAGATAAAAGAGGAGATTGCCCTTCAGGTAAGGCAGATGGTTGCACAGGGAATGAGAGCTCCTCACCTTGCCGCCATTCTTGTGGGCGATGATGGCGCCAGCATTACATATGTGAATCACAAGGAGAAGGCATGTGCCCAGGTTGGAATAAAATCCACAGTTTACAGGATGGATAAAGGTTGCACCAGGCAGGAGTTGCTCTCCCTTATAAAGAAAATAAATGAAGATGAGCAGACCGACGGCCTTATAGTCCAGCTTCCGCTTCCAAGGGGGTTCGATGAGCAGTCGGTTATAAATGCCATCTCTGCAGACAAGGATGTGGATGGATTTCATCCCTATAACACCGGCAAAATGATGCTCGGGCTTCCCACTTTCTTTCCTGCAACCCCTTATGGAATAATGACACTGCTGAAGGAGTGCAATATACAGACAAGCGGAAAGCATTGTGTGATTATAGGACGAAGCAATATTGTGGGCAGACCAATGGCAAACCTGCTCTCGGCAAAGGGAGAGGGGGCCGACTGCACGGTAACGCTCTGCCATAGCAAAACTCCCGATATAAGACATTTTACAGAAGATGCGGATATTATCATTGCGGCACTGGGCCGTCCGAAGTTCCTTACAAAGGAGATGGTAAAACCTGGAGCTGTAATAATAGATGTGGGAATAACAAGGGTAGAGGACAAGAGCAAGAAGGCGGGATTCCGTCTCCAGGGTGATGTTAATTATGAAGAGGTGGCTCCCATAGCCTCCTATATTACCCCAGTTCCGGGCGGTGTGGGGCCTATGACAATTGTCTCGCTCCTTAAGAATACCCTGCAGGCTTCACTGAAAAAGCAACAGAGATAACATTCCAAGGCCTTTTTAACAATGAATGTTTTCAGGAAAATATTTTATTTCTACTACACCGGCTTTAAGGAGATGACGGTGGGTCGCACTCTCTGGCTCATTATTATCATCAAGCTCTTTATTATGTTTGTTATTCTCAAACTCTTCTTTTTCAAATCTGATTTAAGAGAATACAGGACTCCCGAAGAGAAGAGTGACAAAGTTGTTGAAAACCTATTAAACAATAGATGTTATGATACTTTCAGCCTTAATTGATGCTTCAAGACTTCAGTTTGCCTTGACAGCAATGTTTCACTGGTTTTTTGTTCCTCTCACTTTGGGACTTGGTCTGATTGTGGCCTTTATGGAAACCAGATATTATCTGTTTTCAAGAAAGGAGGGAGAGGAGAGCAGCCAAAAGGCCGCTCTCTGGAAGAGGATGACAAAATTCTGGGCGCGTATCTTTGCAATCAATTTTGCCGTCGGGGTTGCGACGGGTATTGTTCTGGAGTTCCAATTCGGAACGAACTGGAGCAACTATTCATGGTTTGTCGGTGATATCTTTGGCGCTCCGCTGGCAATAGAGGGAATCTTTGCCTTCTTTATGGAGAGCACCTTTTTTGCAGTAATGTACTTCGGCTGGGACAAGGTGGGCAAAAAGTTCCATCTCGCCTCCACATGGCTCACTGCCATTGGCGCAAACCTTTCTGCCGTATGGATACTTGTTGCAAATGCATGGATGCAATATCCGGTAGGGATGGAGTTCAACCCCGATACTGCCAGAAACGAAATGGTGGACTTTGCCGGGGTGGTATTCTCGCCTGTGGCAATGAACAAGCTCTTTCACACCACAACAAGCGCCTTTATGCTGGCAAGCGTGGTGGTAATAGGAATAAGCTGCTGGTATCTGCTGAAAAAAAGAGAGAAAATCTATGCTGTAAAGAGCATTAAGGTGGCTGCGGTATTCGGGCTTATCTCTGCGCTGCTTCTGGCATATAGTGGAGATGGCTCTGCATATAACGTTGCAAAACACCAGCCTATGAAACTGGCTGCCATGGAGGGGCTGTACCAGGGTGAAGAGGGGGCGCCTCTTGTAGGGTTTGCCCTGCTTGACCCGAATAAGGAGATTGGCGACGGCAAGGATCCGTACCTCTTCTCCATATCGATTCCAAAAGCACTTTCACTTCTTGCCACAAGGGATTTCAACGGCTTTGTGCCCGGTATAGATGATATAATTAACGGAGGCTACACCTATACAGGTAATAACGGCGAGCAGAAGATTGCAATTCCGTTTGAACAGAAGAGGACGAAGGGGCTAATGGCCATTGAGGCTCTGAAACATTACAACAATGCTGTGAAAACAGGCAATGATTCTCTAAAGGCCTGTGCTGCAGCTTCGCTTAAGGAGAATTTCAACTATTTCGGCTACGGCTATATGGATTCTGCAGAGGAGAGTGTTCCTCCGGTTGCAGTTACCTTCTACGCCTTTAGGATAATGGTGATTCTTGGAGGTTATTTCATACTCTTCTTTATCGCGACTCTCTATCTTTATAAAAAAGGCTCTTTTACGGCTGGGGGAAAGAGAATAAAGTGGTTCCTCTACCTTGCAATCATCAGTGTGCCTCTTGTATACATCTGCTCCCAGGCAGGATGGATTGTGGCGGAGGTGGGGCGTCAGCCATGGACAATCCAGGATCTGCTTCCCGTTCGGGCGGCGGTCTCCGGGGTATCCGCATCGAATGTCTATACTACGGTAACTATCTTTTTTCTGCTTTTTACAATACTCCTTGTTGCAGAGCTGAAGATAATGTTCAATCAGATAAAAAAAGGTTTTGAGAATGTTAAATAGCTGAAACTATGGAAACACTATATTTTTTGCAACACTATTGGTGGGCGGTGGTCTCATTATTGGGCGCACTTTTGGTCTTTCTGCTCTTTGTTCAGGGCGGACAGACACTTATATTCGGTACGGCAGCCTCTGAAGAGGATAGAAAGGCAATTCTCGCCATTATGGGACATAAATGGGAGATAACATTTACAACGCTTGTAACATTCGGAGGGGCTGCATTTGCCTCCTTCCCGCTATTCTACTCCACAAGTTTTGGAGGTGCATACTGGCTGTGGATGCTTATACTGCTGCTCTTTGTTGTGCAGGCCGTCTCATACGAATTCAGAAACAAGGGGTCTAATCTGCTCGGACGCAGGGTCTATGACTGGTTCCTCTTTCTAAACGGTCTCCTTGGAACAATATTGCTGGGAATAGCTGTGGGAACTCTTTTCAGTGGCGGAGCCTATGCAATGGACAGACTCAATATTACAGATACCGCCGCAGCAACGGTTTCCTATTGGACAAACGATACTATGGGGCTTGAGGCCATAGCAAACCCCTTTAACCTTTTGTTGGGAATTGTGCTCTTCCTCCTTGCCCGTCTGCTTGGTCTGCTCTATGTGATTAACCAATATTCAGCCTCTAAGGAGCATCTTCCTCTTGTAGACAGATGCAAGGTGCAGTTGAATGTATTGCCGGCAGCCTTTGTACTCCTCTTCGTACTCTTCCTTGTCATGCTTTTCCTTAAGACAGGATATGAGGTTGACCCTGCTACGGGTTATATAGAGGGTGTAAAGTATAAATATTTCTACAATATGGTGGAATTGGTCTGGCCTTTGGTCATGCTCATTGTCGGGGTGGTTATTGTGCTTGCAGCTCTTGCAGGGGCGATTTTTGGAAGAAATGGTAACTTTCTTGAAAAAAACAGTTTTTATCTTACCGGAGGCGGAGCGGTTCTGGCTGTCTGGGCTATCCTTATATGTGCGGCATTCAACAATACGGCCTACTTCCCCTCTACCTCCTCTTTGCAGGATTCGCTTACCCTTTATAACAGTTCGTCCAGCGAATTTACCCTTAAGGTCATGGCCTATGTTTCAATAGCCGTACCTTTTGTCCTGGCATATATAATTGCAGTGTGGAGAAGAATGAGCAGAAAATAGTATGAAAGCATTAAAAGTGGGGCTGTTGCCGAGGATTATTATCGCAATTTTGCTTGCAATACTCTGCTCCGCCTTTTTTCCGGACTTCCTTAACAGGCTCTTTACCACTATAAATGTCTTTATAGGGAATTTCCTGAACTTTATAATTCCCTTTATCATTATAGGGCTTATTGTGCCGGGAATAGCGGAGATAGGAAGCGGAGCTGGGAAACTTCTCGGAATTACAGTTGCAATAGCCTATCTTTTCACCATTGTTTCGGGATTCTTCTCCTATTTTACATGTAATGGTGTTTATCCCTATATTTTGGAGAGCGGATCCACAATGGGAGAGATGGCCCAAATGGGTGCCGCTGCAATAAAACCCTTCTTCACCGTAGAGATGCCTCCAATTATGGAGGTAACCTCTGCCCTTGTAATCTCCTTTGTATTCGGGCTGGGCATTGTTGCCATGAAAGGAGATGCCCTGAAGAGAGGTTTTGCAGAGTTCGGAAAGTTAATGACGGTGCTTATTACAAAGGTGATTATTCCCGTTCTGCCGCTCTATATCTTTACCATCTTCCTTAAGATAGGGGCAGAGGGCGAAGTGGGAATGGTGCTTAGGATGTTTATAAAGGTAATACTGCTTATCTTTATAATGCATATAATTCTTCTGCTCTTCCAATTTACAGTTGCCGGGCTTATCTCAAAAAAGAATCCGCTAAAGGCACTGCTGACCATGCTCCCGGCCTATATGACCGCCCTTGGAACGCAATCCTCAGCCGCAACCATTCCAGTAACACTGGCTCAGGCAAAAAAGATTGGGATTAACGAGGAGATAGCAGGGTTTGTAATTCCGCTCTGTGCAACAATCCACCTTTCGGGAAGTATTCTTAAAATTGTGGCATGTGCAGTGGCTATTATGTGGACAATGGGAATGGAATACTCCCTAGAACTTTTTGCCGGCTTTATCTGTATGTTGGGGATAACCATGGTGGCTGCACCGGGGGTGCCGGGAGGCGCAATCATGGCCTCGCTTGGGCTGCTTGGCTCAATGTTGGGCTTCGATGAGAACCTTCAGGGGTTAATGATAGCCCTCTACATTACAATGGACAGTTTCGGAACGGCGGGAAATGTAACCGGAGACGGTTCAATAGCAATGATAATAAACAAAATATATAAAATGAGAGATTGATATGAAATTTTATAAAGTCATAATACTGCTTGCCCTTATACCAATCATTGCCTCATGCGGCAAAAAAGAGGGAACATATAATCTGCGGATCTATGCAACCAATGATTTGCACGGGAGGTTTTTCGACAGCCTCTATTCTGCAAACAGAGCCAACCCTGCCTCAATGGCAAATGTCTCCTCATATATCAGGGAGAAGAGGGCAGAAGTGGGAGAGGAGAATATTCTCCTTCTGGATATTGGAGATGCACTTCAGGGCGACAACGCCTCTTATTTCTCCAACTATATAGATACCAATAGAAATGAGGGAAAACACCTCTTTACACAGATAACGGAGTTTGTGGGGTACGATGCCCTTGTTGTGGGAAACCACGATATAGAGACAGGACATAATGTTTACGACAGATTGCTATCGGAACTTAAAGTGCCGTATCTTGCGGCAAATGCGCTAAAAAACGATGGCACAGGCTGCTATTTCGGGGAGTATGCCATCTTTAAGAGAGGCGGCCTTAAGGTGGCTGTAATAGGAATGACAAACCCTAATATAAAATCCTGGCTGGATGAGTCGCTCTATAGCGGAATGCACTTTGTGGAGATAGAGCACATTGCAGACTCCCTTATAAGTGTGGTAAGGGAGAGGGAAAGACCCGATTTAACCGTTCTTGCAATCCATGCAGGGCTGGGCGATGGGAGTGACAATCTTGAAAATCCTGCAAGATATCTTGCTGCAAAGCTTAAGGGGGTAGATATTATCCTTGCCGCTCACGACCATAGAACCTGTTGTGAAAAGATATTCAACGGGGAGGATTCTACCGTTCTGCTTGAAGGGGGCTCACGTTCCCACTACCTTTCATCAGTGGATATAAAGCTGGAATATTCAGACGGGAAGCTTGTGAAAAAGGAGATGGAAGCAGAGTTAATTCCTATGGCAGAAGTTAAAAAGGATGAGCAGTATATAGCCCGTTTCAGGGAGTATTTCAACAGAGTAAAAGAGTTCAGTACCAAGAGGGTTGGAAGCCTTGCAAGGGAGCTTCAGACATGCGATGCATTCTTCGGCCCGTCGGACTATATGAGTCTTATCCACTCAATCCAACTTCAGGCTTCCGGTGCCGATATTTCCTTTGCGGCACCTCTCACCACAGACGGTCATATAAAGGCGGGAGATTTTGATTACCAGGGTCTCTTTACAATTTATCCTTTTGAAAACCAGCTTTTTGTTATTTCACTTACTGGAGAGCAGGTAAAGAACTATCTGGAGTGCAGCTATAACTACTGGATCTCCACAATGAAGAGCGGAAAAGATCATATAATGAATCTGCGTTACGAAGCTGACAGAAACAGATATTCCTTTAAAAATATGCCATATAACTTCGATTCTGCAGCAAATATTGAATACGAGGTAGATGTAAGGGAGCCTTATGGCAGGAGAATAAAGATAAGCGGCTTCTCAAACGGCAAAGCGTTCTCTATGGATTCGCTCTATACTGTAGCCCTCTCCTCATATAGGGCAAGCGGCGGGGGAGATTTGCTTGTAAAGGGGGCCGGCATTCCTGCAGGCTCTCTCCAATCCATTATCGTTAGGAAGATGGATGATCTGAGGAGATTGATTTACAATATGTACCAGAACGGAGAGGATAAGAATATTACGGAGCATGACAATTGGAAGTTTGTTCCCGAGAATTGGACGATACCTGCCCTCAAACGGGACAAAGAACTCCTCTTTGGAACAAATCCAGCTGTATTGTGATCCGCTTCTGCCTTGTCCTTAAGGAACTGTAACAGGAAGAGTTATCTTATCTCGCCAGCAGGTTAGAGCCTGCTGGCATTCTTGAAGGTCTCTTCGGGCCTTTTGGATATAAGAGTTTTAAAACTTTATCTGGCAAAGCTGACAGCGCGGGTCTCCCTTATAACTGTAATCTTTACATGACCCGGATAGACCATTTCATCCTGAATCTTCTTGGCTATATCGGTTGAGAGCCTTTCAGCCTCCTGATCAGATACTTGGTCGCTTCCCACAATTACACGCAGCTCCCTGCCTGCCTGTATTGCATAGGTTTTTGTAACTCCGGGGTGGGAGAGGGCTATATTTTCCATATCCTGAAGTCTCTTTATATAAGACTCGATTACCTCCCTTCTGGCTCCCGGCCTTGCACCCGAAATGGCATCTCCCACAAGAACAAGCGGTGAAAGAAGTGAAGTCATCTCCACCTCTTCGTGGTGAGCACCGATTGCATTGCAAATCTCCGGCTTCTCCTTATATTTCTCGGCAATCTTCATACCCAATATTGCATGTGGAAGCTCATTCTCCTCTTCAGTTGCAACCTTGCCTATATCGTGAAGCAGACCGGCCCTCTTTGCAGCCTTAGTATTAAGCCCAAGTTCCGCCGCCATAATAGAGCAGATATTTGCAACTTCACGAGAGTGCTGCAACAGATTCTGCCCGTATGAAGAGCGGTATTTCATTCTGCCTATCATCTTTACCAACTCAACGTGGAGTCCGTGAATACCCAAATCTATGCATGTGCGCTTGCCTGTCTCCATAATCTCATCGTCCAGCTGCTTCTGCACCTTGGCTACCACCTCCTCAATACGGGCCGGGTGAATCCTGCCATCCGTTACCAGCTGGTGAAGTGCAAGCCTTGCAACCTCTCTTCTTACAGGGTCAAAGGCAGAAAGCAAAATGGCCTCAGGGGTATCGTCAACCACAATCTCAACTCCGGTAGCAGCCTCAATGGCCCTTATGTTCCTTCCTTCACGCCCTATGATACGACCTTTAATCTCATCGCTCTCAATATTAAATACTGTTACCGCATTCTCTATGGCAGTCTCCGAGGCTGTCCTTTGAATTGTATTTATGATAATTCTCTTAGCCTCCTTTGACGCATTCAGACGAGCCTCATCCATGACATCATTTATATATGAAAGGGCCTCTGTCTTTGCCTCATCCTTCATCTGCTGGACCAGCTGCGCCTTCGCTTCGGCCGCAGACATTCCGGCAACATTCTCTATCTTCTCGATAACCTCCTGCTTGAGCCTTTCATACTCCTCAGACTTTTTATTTACTATATTGAGCTGAAGAGAGATGTTTTCTCTTATCTTATCTATTTCGCCTTGCTTTTTGGAGAGCTCGTTATTTTGCTGGTTAATGAGCATCTCCTTCTGTTTTACCCGATTCTCAATCTGTTGGATATTACTGTTCTTCTCATTGATATATTGCTCGTGTTCGCTTTTAAGCTGTAGGAATTTCTCCTTGGCCTGAAATATTTTCTCTTTTTTTATGCTCTCACCCCTCTCTTCTGCCTCTTTTATGATTTCCTCCTTCTTTTTTTTAAGGAATATGTTATTTACAAAATAGAATCCTACGCCTGCTCCGATAAGGGCGCCAATCAGTGAAACGACAATAATTATAACGATACTCATTGTGTGTAGTGTATATTTGTTAAACATATACAACCAACGACCCACAAGATGAAAAAAGAAGCCGTTAAACAAATGCTGTTTTCAGAAAAACCTGAAAAATTAAGATTTGAGCTTCGTTTTTTAACGCAAACTTCCAACGTCCCGTAAAAACGGAATCCCCCGAAGGGTAACCCAGGCCTGTTTTTGTCAGCCGATTGCTCGGTATTTGTTAATAAATGTTGATTTTCGCAAAGAGCAATCGTTTAACGGCTAGAGGATTGAATATATTCTGTCAATTGTTTATCTAATGACTCAAGGCTCTCTACAAGCCTCTCTGTCTGGTTATTCTTTCTGATTCCAATAAGTTCCGTTGCGATAGACAATGTTGCCATTGCCAGGTAATCCTGAATATCGCTGTTTATGCCTCCTGTAAAATTCTGTCTGATTCTGTTTATTGTATCATCTATCTTTTGTGCAGCCAACCTTAAAATCTCCTCCTCTTGCGGCGTTTCTACCCTAAGAGCATAAACCTTTCCGGCTATTGTGATTTTAATACGTTGCCTCTCCTCCATTATCAATTATTCAGCAGAGATATACACTTATCAATTTCTCTAACGATTTTAGCTATACGTTGCTTGGCCTCTTTTATATCTTGTGTTGATGCTTCAAAAGCTGTCGTCAGCTGTTTTTTTTCTAATTTATCTTCTAATTCTTTAACTTTTGTTTTATATTTTTCAAAATTATTATGGGATTCCGACAGTCGCCTCTTCAGCTCCGAGTTTTCGAAAAGAGCCGTTTCATAGCATGATATAATATGCTCGATGTGCCCTTTCAGCCTCGTTATTATCTGGCTCTCTTCGCCCATAACATTACTTGCGGTGCAAATTTAGTAATAAATCAAATAAATAGCTAAATCTTATTGAGGATTTTCACTTTATCCATTCCGATTTGTATTGCTTTCCTGTTTGCCTCAATAAGGTGGTGATGCCTCTCAGGAATAGACTTCTTAAGCCCCTTTTCAATATTCTCCATTGAAATAACAGGTTTCATCTTAAGGAATGCCCCCATTACAATCATGTTAAAGGTCTTTGAATTTTTCAGGGCAGCACTCTCATTGGCCGCATCTATGGTACAGATTGTAATGTCTCTTCTTGTGGGATGGCGGGTTATTCCATTGGGGTCATAAATCAGCAGCCCGCCGCTCTTTACCGCATTCTCGAACTTATCCATAGACTGCTGGTTAAGGATTATGGCGGTGTCGAATCTGGCCAGAACCGGAGAACTTATCTTTTCATCGCTGATTATAACTGTGACATTTGCAGTTCCTCCCCTCATTTCGGGACCGTAAGAGGGCATCCAGGTAACCTCCTTATCCTGCATTATTCCCGAATATGCAAGAATCTTCCCCATAGAGAGGACTCCCTGTCCTCCAAATCCCGCTATTATTATCTCCTCTTTCATAACATTATCTATCTTTAATAACACCGAGCGGATAGAAAGGAAACATATTCTCTTCCATCCATTTGTTTGCATTTACAGGTGAAAGTTTCCACCCTGAGTTACAAGTGCTTACAACCTCTACAAAAGAGGTTCCCTTGTTCAGCATAGAGTTTTCGAAAGCCTTTCTTATGGCTTTTTGGCATTTTCTCGCTGCAAGAGGATTATGGGCAGACTCCCTTGTGACGAAACAGGTTCCCTCCAGCCGGGCCACAATCTCCGTTATCTTTAGAGGAAAGCCGTTTAAATCTGCCCTTCTGCCGTATGGCGTTGTAGATGTTACCTGCCCTAAAAGGGTGGTCGGCGCCATCTGACCTCCTGTCATACCATATATTGCATTGTTGATAAATATTATGACAATATTCTCACCCCTGTTGCAGGCATGAATAACCTCCGAGGTGCCTATCGAGGCAAGGTCTCCATCGCCCTGATAGGTAAAGACATATCTGCTTGGATTCAGTCTCTTTATTGCCGTGGCCAATGCGGGTGCTCTTCCGTGGGCAGACTGCTGCCAGTCTATATCTATATAATTGTATGCATATACGGCACAGCCGACAGGAGATACGCCTATACACTTATCCTGAATACCCATCTCTTCTATTACCCGGGCTATTATCTTGTGAATGGTGCCGTGAGTACAGCCTGGACAGTAGTGCATTACATTATCTGTAAGCAGAGGACTCTTGCTGTAAACCAGGTTCTCCTCTTTTATTAACTCGTCTCTCTCCATTACTGTAATTTTATACTCTTTTTAAACTCTTCAAATATCTCATCCGGAGATGGCACCATTCCGCCATATCTGCCGTAAAAGTTTACAGGAACACGGCCGTTTACAACAAGCCTTACATCCTCTACCATCTGTCCGGCACTAAGCTCGATTGTAAGAATGGATCTGACCTGCCCCACAAGTGCATCTATCTCCTTTTTAGGGAACGGGAAGAGGGTAATGGGGCGTAACAGCCCCAGCTTATAGCCTTCGGCTCTTGCCAAATCAATTACTGCCTCGGCAATACGGGACATGCAGCCGTATGCGACAATCAGATGCTCGGCATCCTCTGTCCTGTATGTAGAGCAGATAACCTCATTTTCCTCTATTGTCTTATGCTTTGCTATAAGTTTAAGGTTGAATTTCTCCTGAACAGGGGCATCCAGAGCCAGAGAGGTGATGATATTACGGTTTCTGCTCCCCTTTTTGCCGGTTGTAGCCCATTGGCCGCACTGCTGCTCTATCTGCCCTTCGCTCCTTCTTGCTTTTGCCTCTCCAATCTCCACCTTCTCCATCATTTGTCCCACAACGCCGTCTGCCAATATCATGGCGGGAATTCTATATTTAAAGGCGAGTGAAAAACCCTTTTCTACAAAATCATACATATCCTGTACAGAGGCCGGGGCGAGCACTATCATTCTATAATCTCCATGGCCTCCGCCCTTTACACATTGGAAGTAATCTGCCTGGCTGGGCTGGATGGTTCCAAGCCCCGGACCTCCTCTCATTACATTCACAACAAGACACGGAAGCTCGGCTCCAGCAAGGTAGCTGAGACCTTCGCACATAAGGCTTATCCCGGGGCTGCTGGAAGAGGTCATTACCATCTTTCCGGTTGCGGCTCCTCCGTACAGCATGTTTATTGAGGCGGTTTCACTCTCTGCCTGCAATACAACCATTCCCGTGCTCTCCCATGGCTGCTGCTCCATAAGTGTTTCCATTACTTCAGACTGTGGGGTTATCGGATAGCCGAAATATCCGTCGCATCCGCATCTTATCGCTCCATAAGCTATTGCTTCGTTACCCTTCATCAATATCTTCTCAGACATATCTTTTCCTTTTTTATTGGTTAATATAACGGCGGTCTGTTTCCACTAAACTTTGCCTCTATAGACCTTTTCAATTGCGGAATCGGGGCATACGAGTGCACAGTTGGCACATCCGATACACCCGTCCGTTGCCATATATACATAATTATATCCCTTGCCATTTACATTTTTTGAGAGAGAAAGTGTCTTTGTAGGACAGTTTACAACGCAAACCCCACACCCCTTGCATCTCTCGGCATCTACTATTATCGTTCCTTTTACTGCCATCTTATTCTGCATTAAAAAATCTGAAACTTGCCGCTGCCTGCTCCATAATATAGCCCCATCTGAGAATGATGCCTATTATGAGTACAATAATGAGAAAAACCATTACCTGCATGGAGGGCGAAGCATTCTTATATTTTTCAACTAATCTATTATAAAATCTTTTAATCATTAAGTTCTTTTGCAAAAATAAACAATTGTATGATATTTTACTATACTTATAAAAAATTTTTTTCATTTCTTTAACCGGTTATTGAGTATCTCTCACCTCCGCAAGTATGATGGCAAGCAATATGTGAAACATTTCATTTGCTGGAATCAAATGCTTGAGAGGCAAAATTTTTACAAAATAGAGTGTTCAACTCGAAAAACTACTGATTATCTACAGGATATTATTTGGAAACACTTTCTATTTTCAGCTAAAAATAAGAAGTTGTTTAAATTTTAGTAACTTTGACAAGTTCAGGCAGAATTTGAATATATGGAGAAGATTTTGATAAAAAACGTGGTATTGGAGGGGCGGCAGAGGGAGATTTTGATAGAGGGGAATATTATAAGGAGAATAGGCTGTCGGGATACTATAAGGAGAGAGGAAGAAGAGGGGGCAAGGGTGATGGATGCCGCAGGAAAGGCGGCAATACCCGGTTTTGTAAATATGCACACCCACAGTGCAATGACCCTTATGAGGGGGATCTATGAAGATGCAACTCTTCAGGAGTGGCTTTCTTATATATGGAAGGTGGAGCCACAGCTGACCGATGAGGCTATTTACTGGGGAACGAAGCTGGCCTGTCTGGAGATGATAAAGAGCGGTACCACAACTTTTAACGACCAATACTGGAGTATAGATGTGGCTGTTAAGGCAATCGAGCAGATGGGGTTGCGCTCTATGAATTCATACGTTTTTTTGGATATGAACGACAGCTCTAAAGATGAGCGGCTAAAGGAGGAATGTCTTAGAATCCATGAGCTTTCCGGATCATGGAATGAACTTAACCGTTTTACCGTTGCCGTTCATGCTCCGTATAGTGTAAGTGAGGGTCTGATGCTTTGGGCAGATGAGTTTGCAAAGAGAAACAACCTGCTGCTCCATATTCATTTGAGTGAGACTGAAAAGGAGTGGAAGGATTCAATGAAACTGCACGGACTCTCGCCAACCGAATATCTGAACAGTTTGGGAATGCTCTCTCCCAATATGTTGGCGGCCCATTGTATCTGGATGAGCGAAAGGGATATAGAGCTTCTGGCGGAGAACGATGTAAAGGTGGTACATAACATAAATTCCAATCTTAAATTGGCCTCCGGCTACAAGTTCAAATATAAAGAGCTTAAGGAGGCGGGGGTAAATGTCACTTTGGGAACCGATGGCTGCGCATCTTCAAATAATCTGGATATGCTGGAGACTATGAAGACTGCCGCTTTGGTGCAGAAGGCCTGGAGGAGGGATCCTTCCGCTATGCCTCTTGACGAGCTTATGGATATGGCCACAATCAACGGAGCTAAGGCACTTGATCTCAACTGCGGAGTCATTGAGGAGGGGAAGCTGGCGGATATTCTGCTGATAGATACAGACAATCATGCCTTTACCCCTAATTATAATTTTAAGGCAAACCTTATCTACTCTGCAAACAGCTCTTGTGTAGATACTGTGATCTGTAACGGCAGGGTGCTTATGGAGAGAAGATATGTAGAGGGTGAGGAGGAGATTCTGGAAAATGTAAATAGAGTCTATAAGAAATTAATTCTTTGATATATGGATGAAAGGGTAAGAAAAATAGAGGCGGCTGCCGCCCATGTGAAGGAGAAGCTTGGCGGTATGGCTCCTATGGCAGGAATAGTTTTGGGAAGCGGTCTTGGGAATCTGGCGGAAGAGATAGAGCAGAAGAGGATTGTTCCATATAGTGAGATACCGAACTTCTGCAAATCCACCGCAGTCGGTCATAAGGGGAACCTCATTGCAGGATATCTTGGCGGAAAGCCTGTGATAGCAATGCAGGGCAGGTTTCACTATTACGAGGGGTATACGATGGAGCAGGTTACCCTCCCTGTCAGAGTAATGAGTCTGTTGGGTATAAAGTACCTCTTTGTCTCGAATGCGGCAGGAGGAGTGAACTTTAATTATAAAAGGGGAGACCTTATGATTATAAAAGATCATATAAATCTTCTTCCCAATCCGCTTATAGGAAAAAATATGGAGAGGTTCGGGCCCCGTTTTCCCGATATGACCCGCCCTTACGACACATCTCTTATAAAGAGAATGGAGGCTATCGCCTTTGCCAATAATATAAAGCTGCAGAAAGGTGTATATCTGGCAAGCAGCGGCCCTACTTATGAGACCCCTTCTGAGTACAGGTTTTACAGACTTATAGGAGCCGATGCCGTGGGAATGTCTACAATTCCGGAGGTGATTGTAGCCCGCCATTGCGGAATACCTGTCCTTGGAATCTCTGTAATTACAAACGAGGCGCACGATGACTATTCAGAGGATTATGTAAACGATGGAGATGATGTTGTAAAGGAGGCAAATGCCGCAGCCGGGAGGATGGGTTTTCTCTTTAAGAAACTTATAGGAGAAATTGATTGATGATAAAGAATATCTTTTTTGATATGGGAGGGGTTCTTATCCCGCTCAATAAGGAGCGTGCCGTGGAGGCGTTTAAGGCATTGGGCGTTGGGAGATTTGCAGATTATCTGAATCCTTTCCTGCAAAAGGGTTTTTTTGCAAGATTCGAAAACGGGGAGATAACTGCTGCCAGGTTTAGAGATTGTGTAAGGGAACTCTCCTCTGACAAAGATATTGCAGATGAGCAGATAGATAATGCACTCAATCTCTTTATAGACCCGCTGCCGCCAGAAAGGGAGGCGTTGTTAAGGGAACTTAAAGAGAAATACAGCCTCTTTTTGCTAAGCAATAATAATCCGATTTCGGTGGCAAGAATAACCTCTCTCTTTATGAGGGATTACGGATATGACTTCAAGAATCTCTTTGTAAAAACTTTCTGTTCATACAAGATGAAGCTTTCTAAACCCTCTGAAGAGATATTCCACAGGGCTTTGGAACTTGCAGGTGCAGGGAGCAGCGAGACCCTCTTTATAGATGATTCCCCTGCCAATATAGAGGCGGCTTCCAAATTGGGCTTTATAACCTGCCTGTACGATGTGGAGAGGGGCTTTGACGAGCAGATTAGGAGGGCCTTGACCAATGGTTAGGTTTATAAGTCTCTCCAGCGGAAGCAATGGGAACTGTTACTATATAGGAGATGAGAAGAGGGGTTTTCTCATTGATGCGGGTATCGGACCGAGAACAATAAAGAAAAGGCTTTCTGAACATGGTGTCCCGATGGAATCCATAAAGTTCGTTCTTGTTACCCATGATCATATAGACCATATCAAGAGTGTGGGGATAATGGCCGGGAGGATGAAACTTCCCGTTTATGCAACAAGAAAGCTCCATTCGGTTCTGGCCTGCCATTTCTGTACAAGAGATAGGCTGTCGGGTTGTGTCTGCTATACCGAATGTGGTGTGGTCAATCTAATTGATAATGTTGCGGTTACCCCCTTTATTGTGCCTCATGACGCTTCGGAGACCGTCGGGTATCATATTGTGATTGATGGAGTCAGAATCACGCTGGTTACAGATGTCGGGGATATTACTCCCGATTTGGTCAAATATGCCGCAGATGCAGAGGTGCTGGTTCTGGAGAGCAATTACGATACCGGTATGTTGCTGGGGGGAAGTTATGCCCCGCATCTGAAGGAGAGAATTCTTTCAGGGAACGGCCATTTGAGTAACAGTAAGGCGGGGGAGTTGGTCAAACGGATTTATAACAGTGAACTTAAGGCATTGTTCCTTTGTCATTTAAGTGAGAATAACAATACTCCGCAGCGTGCTTTGAAGAGCATGAGTTCGGCACTTGCCTCGATTGGAGTTTCCGTTGGAAAAGATATTATTGTGGAGCCTTTGCCCCGGCGAACGGCTTCGCGGATGTATACATTTTAAAGAACGGCCACTGAAGACAGGCAGCCGGCAATATGGCTATTTTCCATGGGGGCCGGACAATAAAGACCCATCGAAGAGAACCGATGAATGGGATGCCAGAAAATAAGAAAAAAGACCGTAAGCCATTGCCGACATACGGTCTTTGTCTGTTTATATCCCGCTCGTAGATTAAAGCTGCGGACCTGCACTTACCAGAGCCTTGCCTGCAGTGTTGTAGGTGAATTTGGTAAAGTTCTTTATAAAGCGTGAAGCCAAATCCCTTGCCTTGACATCCCACTGATCCGCTGAAGTGTAGGTGTCGCGAGGGTCGAGAATCCCGGTGTCTACGCCAGGCAGCTCTGTAGGAACCTCAAGGTTGAAGTAAGGGATATGCTTTGTCTGAGCCTTGTCGATAGATCCGTTGAGAATAGCATCTATAATTCCACGGGTATCCTTAATTGAAATACGTTTTCCTGAACCGTTCCAGCCGGTATTGACAAGATATGCCTTTGCACCGGACTGCTTCATTCTCTTGACCAGCTCCTCACCATACTTTGTCGGGTGAAGTGAAAGGAACGCCGCACCAAAGCAGGCCGAGAATGTAGGGGTCGGCTCTGTAATGCCTCTCTCAGTACCTGCCAGCTTTGCGGTAAATCCTGAAAGGAAGTAGTACTTTGTCTGCTCAGGGGTAAGAATTGAAACCGGAGGAAGCACGCCGAACGCATCTGCGGAGAGGAAGATGACCTTCTTTGCGGCAGGAGCCTTGGAAACAGGTTTTACAATATTCTTGATATGGTAGATAGGGTAGGAGACACGGGTGTTCTCAGTAACGCTCTTGTCTGCAAAATCTATCTTACCGTCTTTGTCTACAGTAACATTTTCAAGGAGAGCATCTACCTTGATTGCATTGTAGATATCAGGCTCTGCCTCTTTGCTGAGGTTAATGACCTTTGCATAGCAGCCGCCCTCGAAGTTGAAGATACCGTCATCGTCCCAGCCATGCTCGTCATCACCGATTAGCTGGCGTTTTGGGTCTGTAGAGAGGGTTGTCTTGCCTGTTCCTGAAAGGCCGAAGAAGATTGCCGTCTCACCCTTTTCGTTGGTGTTGGCCGAGCAGTGCATAGAGGCAATGCCCTTAAGAGGAAGCAGATAGTTCATGTAGCTGAACATGCCCTTCTTCATCTCACCGCCATACCATGTGTTGAGAATAATCTGCATCTTTTCTGTAAGGTTGAATACAACCGCTGTCTCAGAGTTAAGGCCAAGTTCCTTATAATTTTCGACCTTAGCCTTTGATGCTGTAAGGACTACAAAGTCAGGCTCGCCGTAGTCTGTAAGCTCCTCTTCTGTAGGACGGATAAACATATTCTTTACGAAATGAGCCTGCCAGGCAACTTCCATAATGAAACGGACCTTAATTCTGCTGTTCTCGTTGGCGCCGCAGAAGGTGTCCATTACATAGAGTTTCTTGTGAGACAACTCCTGCTGTGCGAGATTCTTCAAAACCGCCCAGGTCTCCTTGCTTACAGGTTTGTTATCGTTCTTATATTCATCGGATGTCCACCAGATGGTGTCCTTTGAAGTCTCATCCATTACAAAGAATTTATCTTTAGGCGAACGGCCCGTATAAACGCCTGTCATTACATTAACGGCACCAAGTTCAGTAACTTGTCCCTTCTCATAACCTGTCAGATTCGGATTGTTCTCATCTTCGAAGAGCTTCTCGTATGACGGATTGTATAAAATTTCTTTGACATCGGTAATACCGTACTTGCTTAAATCTAATTTAGACATAATATGTTTTGTTAAAAGTTTCCGTTTGTTTTATAATATATCGCCCGTTTTGTGCGGCAAAAATAGCTATTCTCAAAAAATTTTTAATAAAAAAATCTTAAATTCGCTTAATATATGCAAAAATTGTGCAAATTTTATGCTAAAAGAGATTCTGGAGAGATATTGGGGATACAAATCTTTTAGAGAGGGGCAGGAGGAGATAGTAGATTCCATTATAAAAGGCTATGACACATTGGCTTTGATGCCTACCGGCGGAGGAAAATCCATCTGCTTTCAGGTTCCTGCCATGGCCAGGGAAGGAACCTGCCTTGTAGTCTCCCCCCTTATTGCTCTTATGAAAGATCAGGTGCAGAGGTTAGACTCCCTTGGAATAAAGGCACAGGCAATATACTCTGGAATGTCTTACCGGCAGATAGATACGGCACTGGACAATGTAATTTACGGAGATTACAAGTTTCTTTATGTCTCTCCTGAAAGGCTCCGCTCCCGGCTTTTTATGGCAAGGGTGTCAAAGATGAATATAAACTACCTTGTTGTAGATGAGGCGCATTGCATATCGCAATGGGGCTATGATTTCCGCCCGTCATACCTGCAGATCTGCCTGATAAAGGAGATTATAGGGCAGGTTGTCACAGTTGCCCTGACAGCTACCGCCACAAAAAAGGTGGCCGAGGATATAGTAGAAAAGCTCCGGTTTAAAAATCCTAAGATAATTTCGACAGGTTTTGAGAGGAAGAACCTCTCTTATGTCGTACGCAGGACAGAGAATAAATATGGTAACCTGCTTAGAATCTGCAATAATGTAAAGGGGAGCGGAATAATCTACCTTAGAGAGAGAAAAAAGTGCGAAGAGATTTCGAAATTCCTGAATGCCAACGATATAAAAGCAGATTTTTATCATGCGGGATTGGGAAATAATGAGAGAAGCCGGAGGCAGGAGCTTTGGCAGCGGGGGCAGAACAGAATAATTGTGGCCACAAACGCCTTTGGAATGGGAATTGACAAACCGGATGTGCGATTTGTCATCCATTTTGACCTTCCCGAATCGCCGGAGGCCTATTTTCAGGAGGCGGGACGGGCCGGAAGAGATGGAAAAAGGGCCTATGCCACACTGCTCTGGAACGATAACGACATAAAACGGCTGCGACTTATCCACTCTGTAAACTTCCCCGGGCCGGAGTTTATAAGGGAGGTCTATCAAAAGGTCTTTATCTATTTGAGAATTGCATACGAGGAGGGAAGGAACTCTATCCATCTCTTTGATGTCCGCGATTTTGCACGCTCCTTCTCACTTAATGTCTCAAAAGCCTATTATGCAATAAAACATATTGAACAGCAGGGGTATTGGGAACTTACGGATGAGCTTGACAACTCTTCTACACTGCTCTTTACCGTAAACAGAGATGATTTATATGACCTGCAGCTGAAAAATGGTGCTCTCGATACCTTCATAAAGGCAATAATGAGGATATACACCGGTCTGTTCAGCAGACCGACCCCAATAGATGAGGCATATATAGCAAAATTGACTCTGGATTCTGAAGAGGGGGTCAAGGCCAAATTAAAAGAGCTGTCGGAATACCATAGGGTTGTAAAATATGTTCCAAAAAAACAGGGTACTTTCCTTATCCTTAAAAACGAGAGGCTTACGGAATCAAATCTAAGGATAGATGAGAAAGATTATCTTTTCAGGAAAGAGCTTTTTGCAGAGAGGATTGAGAGTATGATCTCCTATTTGAAGAATTCGGAGGAGTGCCGGAGCAGACAGTTGATTCACTACTTTTCGCAACCCTCCGGGCAGGATTGCGGAATCTGCGATGTCTGTATTGAGAAACGTAACAGACAGAATTACAAGGATGAAGTGGAAAAGGCGGCCCGTCGTATCCTGAAATTTCTGGCGGAGCGGGAACAGCTGGGCAAGGAGAGCACCATTGAAGAGGTGGCTACTTTTGCTTCTGACAATAGAAAACTCTATATGGATGCCCTCAGGGGGCTTATAGATACAGGAAAGATTTTAATGAGAGAGAAACTTCTTAAGCTCCGTGTATAGCCGCCTGACAGGCAGCCCCATTACATTAAAATAGGAACCCTCTATCTCCTTAATTGCCACATAGCCAATCCATTCCTGCACCCCGTAAGAGCCGGCCTTGTCGTAAGGTCTGTAGTTGTCTATGTAATACTCGATTTCTTCAACGCTAAGCCTACTGAAGAGAACTGTAGAGGAGCAGGTAAAGCACCTCTCCCTTGCCGCATCTCTAATGCAGATTCCGGTAAGTACGGTATGTCTGTTATTTTGCAGCTCCTTTAGCATGGCGACAGCCTCCTCTCTATTCTTCGGCTTCCCCATAATATCCTTGCCGCAAAGCACCATCGTATCTGCGGTAATTAGAATCTCATTTTCTGCAAGAGGCCTGTGAAAGCCGTGCGATTTGCAAAGAGCCAGATATTGGGGAATTTTGGTGTGACGCATCTCTGTGGGATACTTCTCTTTAAAGGTGTTCTCCGTATCTATGGTAAACTCCACTCCCAACCCGCGTAGCAGCTCGTGGCGGCGGGGAGAGGCAGACCCCAAAATCAGCCTCTTCCCTGCAAGCAGTTCCTTTAAAAGCATATTCTTAACCTGAATAGGCAACGGGGTCGAAAACCCATTTGCCATGTATCTTTAATACCTGTTCTATTAAATCCCTTACACATCCTTTGCCACCGCTGTATAGCGAGATATAGTCGCATATCTCCTTTACCTCTGCCACGGCATCCGCAGGGCAGACTGCAAGACCGCTCACCTTAAGGATTGGAACATCAGGCAGATCGTCACCCACAAAGGCAACCTCTCCTGGCTTTAGCGAGTGTCTCCGGCAGAAGTCGTGGAAATCGGGCACCTTGTTGCGGCTGCGCAGGTAGATATCCTCCTCTTTTACTCCTATGCCCAAGAACCTTTTTCTAATTGACTCAGAGGAGCCCCCTGTTATGATTGCCGTTTTATACCCCTTCAGGAGAGCCATCCTAAGGCCGAATCCATCTTTTGAATTGAAGACTCTTATAAGGTCTCCGGTATCGGTTGCCATAACTCCACCATCTGTAAGGACTCCATCTACATCAAAGGCAAAGGCCTTGATATTTATAAGTTTTGTCTTATAGTTGCTCATATTTTATTCTCTTCGTTATATTTTTCCATGATCTTCTCTGTAAGCAAAGTGTAGACCTCAAGGCTCTCTTTTCTGGACTTTTGCCTTAGCAGCTCCTTGTGGCGCTCTATTGTCTTCAGGTCTGCCCTTCTTGCCGGCCCTGTCTGAACTTTGTTCGGTTCAAGGAGAAAACCTTTTCGTACACTCTCTATTGCAAGCGGAAGCAGATATATGTAGTCAGGACTTGCAATGTCGTAGGCCAGTGTAAGCATGTAGTTTACAAAGTTTGAGACATAGACTGCCGCCAGGTGCATCTCCAGCCTTTTTAAGGAGTCGCATACCTTATACTCCGCCTTGAGTGAGGTTACGATATCTGCAAGAATCTGCAGATCCGCCCCATTACCGGCCTCTATAAGGAAGGGGATTATATCAAACTCTATATTTTTGCCTTTGCTAAATGTCATAAGAGGGTAGAGGACTCCGTACCTCTTTATTCCGGCATCCTCAAGGAGTTTCATGTCTGTCGCCCCGCTGGTATGTATAATAAGGGAATCGGAATCCTTAAAGTTCGAGGCTACACTACTGATTGCATCATCGCTTACGGCTATCAGTACAATGTCTGAGTGGGGCAGGAGGGTGTAATTGTCTGTAAATACAGGCTTCCCCCTATACCTTTTTATCTTTCTCGACAGCTGCCCGGCCTTTTCTATATTTCTGTCAAAGATTCCCACTATCCTGTGGCCGGCCTGCTGCAGCCCTGTCGAGATACGGGTTGCAAGATTACCTGTCCCTATTACTGATATTTTATACATATATGTTCCCTCTCCAGCTGCAAATATAAGAAAAATGAGGGTGTCCCATAAGTTCCGCCCTCATTCCTCTTCTTCTCTTGACGAAAGTCACTCTGCCTCAGGTAGTGCCTCCTCTCTGACTGCATAATGAGCTGCAAGCTGAGAATCGTCGAAGTTATCTATATAGGAGTATCTTTCATTATTCCATGCGATGGATCTGTTGGTGAAGATGTTTGCAGAGCCGGCAAAACGGCTGCATCTCTGCGCATCTATAACCAAAAGGTATGACATAAGAATGTGGGCGGCCATCTCAACGAGCCTTCTTGCGTGGAAATCCACCGTTTCGCGCCCTGCCGCAATTTCGCATGCCTTCTCATATTGCTCGGTCATGGCTACGAGTTTCTCCTTGAGTGAAGCATACTCCGGAGCGACTGCCGACTCCCCGTACTCCTTCATTTTAGCCAGATATGAACCGTTTGTTACATATCTTATGGCTGCAACTGTCTGTAACTGAGATGTTCCCTCATATATTGTGGTGATTCTCGCATCTCTGTAAATACGCTCTACCGGATACTCCTTCATAAAGCCTGAACCGCCGTGTATCTGAATTGCATCGTAGGCGTTCTGGTTGCAATATTCACTGGCCATCATTTTGAGAAGAGGAGTGAACATATCTGCATATTTTGCATATTTCCTTGACTCTGTTCTCTCTTCAGGGGTAAGCCTGCGCTCCTGTGCAATTGCATTATATGCTTTATAAACATCTACAAAACGGGTCGTTTCATAGAGGATTGCCCTTGAAGCCTGCAATTTTGCCTTCATAAGTGCGAGCATTTCGCTTACTGCAGGGAACTCAATGATTTTCTTGCCGAACTGGGCCCTTTCGTTCGCATATTTAAGAGCCTCTCTATATGCCGCCTCTGAAATACCCACGGATTGGGCGCCTACACCCAGACGTGCGCCGTTCATAAGAGACATCACATATTTTATCAGCCCCATCCTTCTCTCTCCCACAAGTTTTGCGGGGGCGTTTTTATATACCAGCTCACAGGTTGGAGAGCCTTTGATACCCAATTTATTCTCAATTCTGCGGACAGTTACGCCTCCCCAGTTCTTGTCATATACAAAGTATGAAAGCCCCCTTGCATCTGTCGTACCCTCCTCTGAACGGGCAAGTACAAGCTTGATCTGTGCATCTCCGTTGGTGATGAAGCGTTTCACACCGTTAAGGCGCCACATTCCGGAAGCTTCATCATAGGTGGCCTTTAACATTGCCGCCTGAAGGTCTGAACCCGCATCAGGCTCTGTAAGATCCATAGAGCAGGTCTCTCCCTTGCACACGCGGGGAAGGAACTCGTCTTTTATCTCTTTTGTCGCAAATTCATTAATCGTCTCTGCACAGTCCTGCAGCCCCCAGATATTAGAGAAGCCTGCATCCGCACGGCCTGTAAGCTCTGCGGCCATTACATAGGGGACCATACTGAAGTTAAGTCCGCCATACTCGCGCGGAAGCGACATGCCGTAGAGACCTGCCTGAGTAAGAACATCCTGGTTCTGCTGTGTTCCCGCGGCGTAGGTCACACGGCCGTCCTTGCATACGGGGCCGTCGTGGTCTACCTGCTCGGCGTTGGGAGCCAATACGTCTCCGCAAATCTCTCCCATAATCTCCATTACCTTGTCGTATGAATCTATGGCATCTTCAACATTCGACGGAGCATAGTCGTATCTGCCGTAATCCCTGAAATTTTGCTCTTTCAACTCCACAATCTTCTGCATCATGGGGTGCGAAAGCTGGAATTTTATATCTGAATTATCTTTATAAAAATTTGCCATACTTATTCTATTTACTGTGTTTCTTATAAGATGCTATCATCTTGGGTATAACTTCGTTCAAATCGCCTATAATTGCGTAATCCGCAATCTGATGGATAGGAGCGCCAGGGTCATTGTTTATAGAGATTATCATTGACGACTGGTCCATTCCCGCGGTATGCTGAATCTGACCCGATATGCCTACAGAAATAAAGAGTTTCGGACGAACGGTCACGCCGGTCTGGCCTACCTGTCTCTCATGCTCTGCAAAGCCGGCATCTACTGCCGCACGTGAAGCTCCGACCTCTGCACCCAAAACCTTTGCCAGGTCAAATATGAGCTTGAAGTTCTCTTTTGAACCTACTCCGTATCCTCCGGCAACTATAATCTGTGCCCCCTTTATATCTATCTTTTTCTCCTCAATCTCTCTCTCTATGATTGAAACCACAAAATCGGCATCCATAAGAATCTTGCCGGTGTCTATCCTGTTTATGCTTCCCTCCACAGGGTGTGCGAGCGGCTCTTTTTTCATAACACCCTCCCTTACAGTCGCCATTTGAGGCCTGTGGTCGGGGTTTACAATGGTTGCTATGATATTGCCTCCAAATGCGGGACGAATCTGATACAGCAAGTTTTCCCATCTGTTCCCCCTTGCATCCTGGTGATCCCCAATCTCAAGACCTGTACAATCTGCGGTAAGACCGCTGTGAAGTGCGCTTGAAACGCGCGGCGCCAGATCTCTTCCTATACTTGTCGCTCCAAAGAGTGCTATCTGCGGCTTCTCCTCTTTGAAGAGAGAGATTGTAATCGCAGCGTACGGAAGGGTTCTGTAAAATTCCAGTTTCGGGTCATCGGCAAGGTGAACTCTCTTTGCGCCATAGCTATAGAGCTCTTTTGCAAGATTTTCCATATTCGAGCCTATCAACAGGGCTTCAAGATCGCACTTGAGAGTCCTTGCCAGGGATCTGCCTTTTGTAAGCAACTCCAGGCTCACATCGCAGAGTCTGCCGTTATCCGTTTCGCAAAATACTATAATATTGTTCATCTTATTAACCGATTGTGTGATTAGTAAATAATTCAGATATAAGAGTATCTATGTCTGCATCGGAAGAGGTAAGTCTCTTTGCCTCCTTTGCCTGGAAGACAATATTCTCCACTTTTTTAACCTTTGTAGGCGAGCCTGCAAGACCGAAGCCGTTGTCGTCTCCGCCAACGTCGGCCGCCCCCCACTCTGTAATTTCAAACGCGCCGCTGACCCTGCTCTCTTCTGAAGGGGTGTGGGCATATTTATATTTCATCAGATATTTGGCATTGCGCGGACGGCATGGAGCGGCGGTCGCATGTACGGTTATCAGCAGCGGCATGGGAGCGCTGACTATCTCTATGCCTCTTTCCAGCCTTCTGCGGATGACGACACTGTTGTCCGTAATATCCATTATCTCCTCTGCATAGGTAACCTGCGGCATGTTGAGTTTTTCGGCAACCTGAGGCCCCACTTGTGCCGTGTCACCATCTATAGCCTGTCTGCCGGCAATAATAAGATCGGGATTGAGTTTTTCTGCCGCCTGCGCCAATGCGTAGGATGTGGCAAGAGTATCTGCTCCGGCAAATTTTCTGTCAGAAAGGAGTACGCCGCCGTCGGCGCCCCTGAATAATCCTTCACGAATTATTTCGGCTGCTCTGGCAGGCCCCATTGTGAGCAGAAGCACTTCCGTCCCAGGATTTTTATCTTTAATGCGCAAAGCCTGCTCCAGAGCATTCATGTCTTCAGGATTGAAGATGGCAGGCAATGCGGCCCTGTTTACCGTTCCCTCCGGAGTCATGGCATTTTTGCCCACATTTCTCGTATCTGGTACCTGTTTTGCCAATACTACGATTTTCAATTTTTTAGTCATGATTATAGGGTTGTTATTTAGTTAACTGTTCATTATTCCAGTTTGCAAATATAGCACTTATTTTTAACTTTGCATTTCAAATTTTCTGACACATTAAGAGCGTAATTATTATACGGTTAAAGCATGAATATTTCCGCTAGATACAATCCCTCTTCAGTAGAGGACAAATGGTATGCATATTGGCTGAAAAACAAATTTTTCCATTCCGAACCGGATGAAAGAGAACCATATACGATTGTAATTCCTCCGCCTAACGTAACGGGAGTGCTCCATATGGGTCACATGCTAAACAATACGATACAGGATGTGTTGGCAAGAAGAGCCAGAATGAAGGAAAAAAATGTCTGCTGGGTGCCAGGCACAGACCACGCTTCAATTGCAACGGAAGCCAAGGTCGTGGCAAAGCTGAAGGCAGAGGGGATAGATAAATCCTCTCTCACCCGTGAGCAGTTCCTCGGGCACGCCTGGGCATGGAGAGAGAAGCATGGGGGCATTATCCTTGAGCAGCTCAAGAAGTTGGGGGCCTCATGTGATTGGGACAGAACCAAATTCACAATGGATGAACCTCTTAGCAGGGCTGTGATTAACACATTTGTATACTTCTATAAAAAGGGGCTGATTTACAGGGGGGTGAGAATGGTCAATTGGGACCCTGAGGGGATGACAGCCGTTAGTGACGAAGAGGTCATACACAGAGAGACAAAGTCCAGATTATACTACCTTAAATATTATATGAGCGAAAACGGCCGGAAAGGCAATGAATATATAGTAATTGCCACTACAAGGCCGGAGACTATAATGGCAGATGCCGCCGTATGCATAAATCCCGCAGACGAGCGTTATCGCCACCTTAAGGGAAGGAAGGTGCTTATACCTTTAATTGACAGGGAGATTCCAATTATAGAGGATGACTATGTTACAATGGACTTTGGAACAGGTTGTCTTAAGGTTACCCCCGCCCACGACATAAACGATTATGAGATTGGTCTGCGCCATAACCTTCCTGTGCTGGATATCATGGATGAGCATGGGCGGCTAAACGAAAAGGCTCGGATACTCATAGGCGAGGAGAGGTTTGAGGCACGAAAAAAAATAGTGGAGATGTTGCGGAGTCAGAGCTATATGGAGAAGGAGGAGGAGTACCTTTCACAGGTGGGCTACTCAGAGAGAACGAATGCAGTAATCGAGCCGCGCCTCTCGCTCCAGTGGTTCCTTAAAATGGATGAATTGGCGGTCAAGGCCCTGAAGGTTGTGGAAGATGGAGAGATAAAGCTTATTCCTGACAAGTTTAAAAATACCTACCGCCACTGGATGGAGAATGTACGCGACTGGTGCATCTCACGTCAGCTCTGGTGGGGGCAGAGAATTCCAGCCTACTATCTACCGGACGGCAGGTTTGTGGTTGAAGCCACATTTGAGGAGGCATTTGAAGCCGCAAGGCGGATTATGCCTCAGATAAAGAGGGAGGAGCTCAGACAGGATGATGACGTGCTGGATACATGGTTCTCTTCATGGCTGTGGCCCATCTCTGTCTTTGACCCTGAGAAACCGGGTTTCCCGGAGAGAAAGCCGAATAGGGATCTTGCCTACTATTATCCTACAAATGACCTTATTACGGCTCCTGAAATTCTCTTTTTCTGGGTTGCCAGAATGGTCATGGCCGGAGAGGAGTTTACAGGAAAGATTCCTTTTTCAAATGTCTATTTCACGGGGATTGTGAGGGATAAATTCGGAAGAAAGATGTCTAAGCAGCTTGGAAACTCTCCTGACCCGATAGAACTCATGAAGGAGTATGGCGCAGACGGAGTGAGGGTAGGCATGTTGCTTTGTACCACAGCCGGCAATGACATTATGTTCGACACGAGCCAGGTAGAGCAGGGAAGAAACTTTGCGAACAAGATCTGGAATGCATACAGGCTTGTCCAGGGCTGGGAGGTAGGAGAAGAGAGCAGACAGAACGATTGCCAGCGCTGTGCGGTTGAGTGGTTTGAAAGCAGACTTGACAAATGTATTGAGGAGATGGATGCCAACTTCGGGAAGTTCAGGCTGTCGGACTCCCTGATGGCACTCTATAAACTCTTCTGGGACGATTTCTGTGCCTGGTATCTTGAATTGGCAAAACCGGGCTACGGAGAGAAGATAGATAGTATGACATACGGAGCGACAGTCAGATTCTTTGATGCACTGCTCAGACTGCTCCACCCCTATATGCCTTTTATTACAGAGGAGCTTTGGCAAAACCTGGAACAGAGGGAGGAGGGTCAGACCATTATGTATGCCCGGATGCCGGCCTGTACAGGCTACAATGAAAAATTGCTTGAAGATTTTGCAAATGCTCAGCAGATTGTAATGAATGTGAGAAACATACGCCAGTCAAAATGTATTGCGCAAAAGGAGAAGCTTACACTCTACTGCAGGGAGAATTACTGTTCAAAGATGAATGCCGTTGTTCTTAAACTGGCAAATATGAATGAGATAGCCGTAAAGAGTTCCTTTGATGATTGCGGGGTGGGAGCGGACTTTATGGTCTCTACTTACGAATTTTTTATACCGCTTGACACACATATAAATGCAGATGAGGAGGCGGAAAAGATAAAAAAAGAGATAGAATATCTTGAAAAGTTTCTCAAGAGTGTGAATGCAAAACTTTCAAATGAAAAGTTCGTGGCGAATGCGCCGGAGAGTGTTGTGGCGCTGGAGAGAAAGAAACAAAACGACGCACAGACCAAGATAGGAAATCTAAGGAACAGATTATGCAAATTTACAAAGGACTAACCTCTGCAGAAGTCTCTGAAAGCAGAAAAAAATATGGAGCCAACGACCTTACTCCGCCCAAAAGGGAGAGTTGGGTAAAGTTATTGATAGGCAAGTTTAATGACCCTATTATAAAACTTTTGCTTTTTGCAACGCTGCTTTCGCTGATAACAGGTTATTTCCATGGAAGCATGGTTGAGAGCCTTGGTATAATAATAGCGGTCTTGCTGGCTACAATCCTTTCGTTTCTAAATGAATACAAGGCCGGAAAAGAATTCGACATTCTAAATAAGGCAAATGATGCCATTCCAGTAAAAGTTTTTCGCGACGGCAAGGCGTGCGAAATCCCAAAAAACGAGGTTGTGGTAGGAGACTATGTGGTCATAGCCCAGGGAGATGAGATACCGGCAGACGGTGTGCTCATAACCTCAATGGATTTGGCTGTAAATGAATCTTCGCTGAACGGAGAGAGCAGCGATTCCAGGAAAAGCCATATAAAGGCAGAGAGCTATTCGGGGGCCTATTCTCCAAACAAGGTCTATAGGGGAACTAATGTTACACAGGGAGACGGCCTTTTTGTGGTTGAAAAGGTGGGAGACGATACGGAACTCGGAAAGACGGCCCGTCACGCCGCAGAGATTACAGATAATCAGACTCCGCTTAACAGGCAGCTCGACAGCTTGGGCAGGTTTATTGGGAAGGCTGGCTTTGTAGTTGCGGGCGCGACATTCCTTGCCCTTGTAACAAGGGATTTGCTTTTGGGAATACTGACATTCGACGCCACTCTTGAAAATCTCACCATTTTATTGAGTTTCTTTATGATAGCCGTAACCCTTATAGTTGTGGCTGTTCCTGAAGGGCTTGCAATGAGCGTTACACTCTCTCTCGCATACAGTATGAGAAAGATGACGGCAGACCACACGCTTGTAAGGAAGATGCATGCCTGCGAGACAATGGGTGCGGCGACCGTAATCTGTACAGACAAGACAGGAACCCTTACAAGGAACAAAATGCACGTGCAATATTGCTCCGTAGTGCCGGATGAGGATTTTGCAAGAGCCGTGGCACTTAACTCCACTGCCTTTATCGAGAAGAATGACGGCATAATGACCTCTATAGGAAATCCGACAGAGGGGGCCATACTTGCCTGGCTTTATGAAAATGGCTTTGACTACAGAATCTACAGAGAGAGCGGCTCGATAATAAAGAGACTTCCATTTAATACTGAACGCAAGTATATGGCCACAATGGCAGAGGATTTCCTTTATGTCAAGGGAGCTCCCGAGATACTTTTCAGCCATTGCACCTCTTGCGGCAACGACAAGGAGCGGGTAAAAGAGTATCAGGCCAGGGGAATGCGCTGCCTTGCCTTTGCCTGTCTGCCGCTTGACGAAAGTGAGAAGCAAAGAGATATAGAGCAGACAATGGCAGAGGACAGACTCACCTATTGCGGATTTGTGGCAATTGCAGACCCTATAAGAGACGATGTTCCGGCAGCCATGGCTCAATGTCTCAAGGCCGGAATAAAGGTAAAGATTGTGACCGGCGACACATCACTTACCGCAATAGAGATTGCCCGACAGGCGGGATTGTGGAGCGAGAGCGACGGTGATGAGAACTTTATTACGGGAAGGGAATTCGAGAAGCTCGATGACATGCAGGCAGCAGCGGCAGCAAAAAGAATAAAGGTCATGGCACGTGCCCGGCCTGCAGACAAGATGCGTCTTGTAAAGCTGCTGCAGCAGATGGGCGAGGTGGTAGCTGTAACCGGCGACGGTACGAACGACGCTCCGGCCCTTAACTATGCCGATGTAGGTCTTTCAATGGGAACGGGCACCTCTGTTGCCAAGGAGGCGAGTGACATTGTTTTGTTGGATGACTCATTCGCAAGCGTTGTAAAGGCGGTAAAATGGGGGAGGAGTATCTATCTTAACATTCAGAAATTCATACAGTTCCAGCTTACAATCAATCTTCTGGCACTGCTTACGGCACTCATAGGCCCTTTTGTAGGGGTTGAGTTTCCGCTTACAGTCACACAGATGCTTTGGGTAAACCTTATAATGGATACCTTTGCCGCCCTTGCGCTTGCAACGGAACCTGCGCTTGACTCTCTTATGAATAACAGGCCGAGAAGGGTAGATGCCTTTATAATAACAAGGAAAATGAGGGTAAATATAATTTTGCAGGGGCTTTTTTTTCTTGCCGCACTGCTTGCCCTGCTCTTTCTCTTTAAAGCAGACGGACAGATGACAGTAAAGGAGCTCTCTGTTTTCTTTACTGTCTTTGTAATGATTCAGTTTTGGAACCTGTTTAATGCCAGAACACTGGGCAGTACAAATTCGGCATTTGCCAATTTGGAAGGGAACAGGTCATTTCTCTTTATTGCAGGGGTCATTCTTGTACTGCAGGTTATAATAGTTCAGATTGGAGGGGCCTTTTTCAGAACGACTCCACTTTCATTTGCGGAGTGGCTCATTATATTGGCGGCAACATCGCTTGTACTTATAGCGGGTGAGATACTTAGATGGGCAAAAAGATTAAAGGAGAGAGCATAATGATAGAGTCCATAGCCGAATTGGAGATAAGATATTACGAGACAGACCTTATGGGTATTGTCCATCACTCAAATTATATAAGATATTTCGAGTGCGGCAGAGACAAATTGTTAAAGGATTGCGGCATGCCTATGGCCGAGATTGAACGCAGAGGGGTAATGCTTCCCGTTGTGGATATAAAGTGCCACTACTATACCCCCTCACGCTTTGGAGATATACTTACTGTCAAAACGGTTATAGAAAAGATGCCGATGGCAAAGATTGAGGCAAAGGCAGAGATAAGAAACCAGAGGGGGGAGCTTATTGTAACAGGCACTGTAATCCTGGGGACGATAGACTCCCAGACCCGCCGTCCGATAAGGTTTCCCGATTTTATGAAAGAGAAACTCATTAGTTACTTTAACTGATAATAAATAACTTATAATATGAAAAATCTGCTTTTATTTGGAAATTTTGGTGCAGCTGAAATAATAGTCATTGCACTTGTGGTTTTGCTGCTTTTCGGAGGCAAGAAGATTCCCGAACTCATGAAGGGGCTTGGCAAAGGGGTGAAGAATTTCAAGGAGGGAGTAAAAGGGATAGAGGACGATATCATCGATAATGAGCCGAAAAAGGGAGAATAATCAAAATGAGATGAGTTTTTGGGAGCACCTCGATGAACTTAGAAAAGTTCTGATCAGGTGTGCTGTACTGATTGTTGTATTTATGGCGGCAATCTTTTCGGCAAAGGATTTTGTCTTTGATAAAATAGTATTTGCACCGATAGACTCCGACTTCCCGCTCTACCGCATGATTGACCGCTTTATGCACTCTCTTGGGTTAGGTGCTCTCGAACCCTTTAGAATCGGGCTTATAAATATAGATCTTTCGGCGCAGTTCTTTATACATATAAGCACCTCGTTCTATTTTGCCCTGGTGCTTGCCACGCCGTTTATCCTCTACCAGCTGTGGCTTTTTGTAAAACCTGCGTTATATGCAGAGGAGAAGAGGTCTGTAATCAAGGCCTTTTCCTTTGGCGGAGTACTCTTTCTGACAGGGGTATTGGTCGGATATTATCTTATCTTTCCCCTTACACTCCGCTTTTTGGGAACCTACCATGTGAGTGCAAGTGTAGAGAATCAGATTTCACTCCAATCCTATATCTCCACCTTTACATGGCTTATTCTTATTATAGGTGTAGTCTTTGAGATGCCTTCGCTCGCCGCAATTCTCTCCAGGCTGGGAATTATTACAAAGAATCTGCTTAAAAAGTACCGTAGACACGCAATTGTGGTTCTCATGATTGTCGCGGCGCTCATAACACCCAGCGGAGACCCTTTTACACTTATGGCCGTGGGAATACCTCTATATGCACTATATGAATTAAGTATTTTTGTCTGCCGTGATATCGATAAATAATCTTACGGTTGCTTTTGGGGGATTTACCCTTTTAAACAACATAAACATCCATATAAACGATAATGATAAGGTAGGTCTCGTGGGAAAAAACGGGGCAGGCAAGTCCACTCTGCTCAAGATAATCCTTGGATTGAACTCTCCCACAGAGGGTAAGGTCGTATGTCCCACAGGTCTGAAAATAGGCTATCTGCCCCAGCAAATGGAACATTCTAAAGATAAAACCGTTATGGATGAGACTCTTACAGCCTTTTCAGAACTTTTTGAACTTCAGAAAAAGGTGGAAGAGCTCTCTATGCAGCTGGCAGAGAGAACAGATTATCAGAGTAGAGAGTATGGAAATCTTATAATCTCCTTAAATGAGTATAACGACAGACTTGCCCTTCTTGAGAGCGAGCCGGCAGAATCCCAGGCTGAGCGGGTGCTTTTGGGTCTGGGCTTTAAAAAAGAGGATTTCAACCGCCCGACAGTAACATTTAGCCAGGGGTGGAATATGAGAATAGAACTTGCAAAGATTCTCCTGAAAAAGCCCGGCATGCTTTTGCTGGACGAGCCTACAAACCATCTCGATATTGAATCGATAGAGTGGTTCGAGCAATATCTCAAAGGGTTTAATGGAGCGATTGTACTTATCTCGCACGACAGAAAGTTCCTCGACAATGTTACAAACCGCACGGTTGAAATAATGTTGGGAAAGATATATGACTATAAGGTGCCGTATTCAACCTATAAAGTGCTGAGAAAAGAGAGAATAGAGCAGCAGAGGGCGGCTTACGAGAACCAGCAGAGGATGATAGACAAGACAGAGGAGTTTATAGAGCGCTTCAGATACAAGGCTACAAAAAGCAATCAGGTGCAAAGCAGAATAAAGCAGCTCGAAAAGCTGGAGAGGATAGAGGTAGACCTTGAAGAGAATGCCGCAATGAACGTGAAGTTCCCTCCTGCACCTCGTGCAGGGCAGGTCGTATTCAAGGCGGTTGATGCTGCGATAGGCTATGGTGCCAAAATTGTTGCCAAGCAGATTAACATGACAATTGAGAGGGGGGAGAAGATAGCCTTTGTGGGAAGAAACGGAGAGGGAAAGACCACAATGATGCGTGTTATAATAAAGGAGCTGTTTCCTCTGAAGGGAGAGGCGACTGTGGGATACAATGTGGATTTAGGTTATTATGCCCAAAATCAAGAGGATATATTGGATAAAAATGATACTGTCTTTGGCACGCTTGATAAAATAGCGGTGGGAGATATAAGAACAAGACTGCGCGATATTCTTGCAGCCTTTCTCTTTAGGGGAGAGGATATAGATAAAAAGGTGGCAGTGCTTAGCGGAGGAGAGAGGGCCCGTCTGGCCATGGCAAAACTCATGTTACGCCCTCACAATCTGCTTGCCCTTGACGAGCCCACAAACCACATGGATTTGCTATCAAAAGATATTTTAAAGCAGGCTCTTTCACGTTACGACGGCACTCTGATTATTGTCTCGCACGACAGAGATTTCCTTGACGGGCTTGTAAATAAAATTTATGAGTTCAAGGATGGAAAGGTAAAGGAGCATCTTGGCGGCATTGCAGATTTTCTAGAGGCAAAAAGATTAGACAATCTTTCTGAACTGGAAAGAAAAAATGCGGTTCCAAAGCCTGAGCAGCAGAAAAATAGACCCCAGATAGATTATAAGGAACGAAGAGAACAGGAACGGGAGGCAAAAAGGCGGAAAGCCAGGGTGGAAAGGTGCGAAGACCAGATAGCCGGGCTGGAACAAAAGCTAAAGGAGGTGGAGGAGAGACTCTCTGCAAAGGCAGACTCTCACGGACTTGCCGAGATGCTGAATGAATATGATGAAATTAAGGAAAGGCTCGACAGAATGATGAACGAATGGATTAAACTGACATCTGAAAAATAACGGTTATGGAGGAGAAGATAAATTATATAATAGGGATGCATCCGGTAATGGAGGCTGTAAAAAGCGGTAAAAAGGTGGAAAAGGTCTTTTTTAAAAGCGGCCTGACCGGAGATCTGTTTGTCGCGTTGCTTAATATGCTAAGAGAACGGAAAATCTCCTTCCAGTTTGTCCCTCTGCAGAGGCTTGACAAAATCTCAAAAGGAAGCCATCAGGGGGTGATTGCCCAAATCTCCACAATAGAATATCTTCCTTTGGAGAAGGTTATAGAAACGGCACTCTTGAAGGAGAGGGCGCCGCTGTTTGTGCTGCTGGACGGGATAAGCGATGTAAGAAACCTCGGTGCGATTGCCAGAAGTGCTGAGTGTGCAATGGCGGAGGCCATAATCGTGCCCTCAAAAGGGGTGGCGGCCATAACTCCCGATGCCGTAAAGGCTTCGGCAGGGGCACTGATGAGAATAAATATCTCAAGAGTACAATCTTTGAAGGAGGCAATCTACTATTTGAAGGAGGCCGGTGTCAGGATTGTCGCGGCAACCGAGAAGTGCGACACATTGCTCTATGATGTAGACTTTAGGGGGGCAACCGCAATAATAATGGGTTCAGAGGGGCGCGGTATCTCGCCATCTGTCATGGCCCTGGCAGACCGTAAGTGCAAAATTCCCATGTCGGGTAAGATCGGCTCGCTTAACGTCTCGGTTGCAACCTCGATTATTCTCTTCGAAGCTGTAAGGCAAAGAAGTCTCTTCTGAACTCCGCACAGATAATGGCTGTAGCTGTGGCAACATTAAGAGATTCGCTGCCATAGCCTGCAATGCGGTATGGCGGAATAAGGAGCAGCCTCTCCGCAAGGGAGGAGAGTTCCTTTGAAACCCCCTCAGATTCGTTTCCCATTATAATTACCCCCTTTGAAAGAGGCTCTTTTTGAGCATAGAGATTCTCTCCATGCAGCGATGTCGCATATATCGGGAGCGAATGGGTCTTGAAGAGTTTCAAAAGGGCGGAGGGCTCTTCGCATAGAGCTATCTTCTCCCTGAAGATGGCTCCCATCGTCGACTGAACCACCTTTGGGTTATAAAGTTCCACACATCCCCTTGTGAGGCAGAGCATCTCTACGCCAAACCAATCTGCAACCCTTATGATTGTACCCAGATTGCCAGGATCCTTTATATTTTCCAGGAAAAGGACGAGCGGATTCTTCCCACTGGCAATTGCCTTTACACTACTCTCCGTCATATACTCTTCCACTCTCTTCTGCTCTACAATCGCAAGGATGGGTGGTGGCGAGGCAAGCGAGCTTATACGCTCCATTGTCTGGAAGCCTATCTCTTCCCTTTTATAGATCTCCTTTATTTTAAAGTCAGATCGCAGAGCCTCATTTACAAGCTTTTCTCCCTCTACTACAAAAAGCCCGCTCTCATCCCTGAATTTTTTCAGGGAGAGAGAACGTATAAGCTTTATCTGTTTTGCGGAGAGCGTTGCCATTTCAGTAGCCCAATATCTTTAACATTGATTTGTAACTCTGCTCCTTGCTGAAGAGCTTTGTAAAGTACTCACCGTTTTCATCTACATCTATAATCACGTGCTTTGGCGCCGGTTGCAGGCAGTGCTGGATTCCGCCATAGCCGGCAATCGATTCCTGATAGGCTCCCGTGTGGAAGAATCCTATATATAGAGGGTCGTTGCGGCTCTCCATTGTGGGGAGGAAGATGGCATTGGCATGAGCCTCAGCGTTATAATAATCCTGAGAGTCGCATGTAAGCCCTCCAAGAAAGACCCTCTGATAACTGTTTTCCCATTTGTTAATGGGCAATAGTATAAAACGCTGCTTGATTCCCCATGTATCGGGCAGGGTTGTCATGAAGGAGCTGTCTATCATATACCATCGTTCTCTGTCGTTTTGTTGCTTTATATCCAATATCTGGAATATTGTCGCGCCACTTTCTCCAACTGTAAAGCTTCCGAATTCTGTAAATATATCGGGCTCGGGAACTCCGCGCTGCTGGCAGATGCTTTTAATCTGTGCAATTACCTCCTCTGACATATATTCATAGTCGTAATCCTGCAGAAGCGAATTCTTTATCGGGAAACCGCCTCCAATGTTCAGTGAGGTAAGTTCCGGACAGGCCTGTTTAAGGTCTGCATAGACATTCACACACTTTGCCAGCTCATTCCAATAATAGGCATTATCCTTAATTCCGGTATTTATAAAGAAGTGGAGCATCTTTAAGGTAAACTTGCGGTTCTCCTTAATCTTTGTAAGATAAAAGGGAACAATGTCGCTATATCTGATTCCGAGACGGGATGTATAGAACTCGAATTTGGGCTCCTCTTCAGAGGCAATTCTTATACCTATGTCGGTAGGTTCCTTTATGCACTGGTCCAAATCATCGAATTCGGTCATATTATCAAGAACCGGAATTATATTTTTCCAACCGTTGTTTCGCAGGTTGGCTATATTTTCTATGTAGAGATCCTTTTTAAAGCCGTTGCATATTATATATTTCTCCTGGGTTATATGCCCTTCGCTCTCCAGCGCCTCAATAAGGTTAAGGTCAAATGCAGAGGAGGTCTCAAGATAGATATCATTTTTCAGCGCCTCCTCAAGCACAAAGGAGAAGTGTGAACTCTTCGTACAGTAACAATAGTGATAGACTCCCTTATAATCTACCTTTGCCATTGCAACATTAAAGAGTCTCTTTGCCTTTTGAATCTGGCTGGAAATTTTAGGCAGATAGGTTATCTTCAACGGTGTGCCGTATTGATCTATAACATCCATCATCGGGATATTGTGAAAATACAATTCCCCGTCCACTACCTTAAATTCATCCTGTGGAAAATCGAAAGTCTGGTCAATTAAATCTATATACTTATTCTTCATTTTTATAATGTAAGTAAGACGGATTTATATTTTTCCTTTAATGTAACTCACCCGGATTTATTTATGGGAGCAAATATATCCATTTTATATTCATGTTTCCAATTTTTAATTAATTTTTGTTTAATTTTGTAACGACATAGGGCATAAAATGAAAAAACGCACCCCCTTTATCTTTTCCATATTCATTCTGCCGCTGCTTCTGCAGCTCTCATGCAGCACCACACGGGTAATACCTGAAGGGGAGAGCCGTCTTGTGGCAAATAAGTTAAATGTCATAGATGGCTCAAGATATAACACTCACGATTTGGCTGCCTATATAGAGCAGAAACCCAATTCCAGTTTCATCTTCGGCTGGAATCCCTTTCTTAATATCTATAACTGGAGCAGTGAGAAGGATAACGGCTGGAACAGGTTTCTAAAGAGGCTGGGTCAGCCACCGGTAATTTTAGATACCTCACTTATTGCAGAGAGCAAGGAAAATATTCTGGACCATCTTAAATACCAGGGCTATTATAACTCCATTGTAACGGATTCGGTCGTTACAAATAAAAAGAAATCTACGGTACACTATAACATAACACTGGGAGAGCAATATATCATTGACAGTGTAACCTATATTATAAAGAACAGCGAGGTGGAAGATATTTTTTTTAAGGATACGCTCAACTCTCCCATAAAGAGGGGAACCCTGCTTTCCGAAAGCCGGCTGGAGGAGGAAACAAAAAGGGTTTCCGACTATTTCAATGAGAGAGGCTACTATACCTTTGGCAAAAACAACCTCTTTTTCAGTGCAGATACAATAGGGCGGCGGGGGAGAGCCTCACTTGAATATCACATACGGGATTACAGCAGAAACGAGAGCGGAGAAGATGCTGTTCCGCTTCAAAGGTACAGGTTCGGAGAAGTCTATATCTCCTCTAACGGGAGCAATGCTCCCTTCCCGTGGTTTCGCCAAAGAGAGAAGGATTCCAGTGTGAAGGATAACATTGATACAGTACGTTTTAAGGACATTAACGTTATTTTCAGAAAGAAATCCATTGTAAACAGAATGCTGATGAACAGAATGAATCTTATTAAAAAGGATTCGCTCTACAATGCCGGAAGTGTCTCAAATACCTATAACCGCTTTTCAAATTTGGGAATCTTCAGCGGGGTAAATATTCAACTGGAAGAGTCAGCCCCGAATGTGATAAAGACAGATATAAAGCTAACCTCCTCTGCACTGCAGGGCTATAAGGTAAATCTGGAGATCTCTTCCAATTCGAGCGGTCTGTTGGGCGTCTCTCCTGCAATCTCCTATTTCCACAAAAACCTTTTCAGGGGCGGAGAGATATTTTCCCTTAGCTTTATGGGTGATTTTCAGTTTAAGTTTAACGACAATGTGAATTCCACCGAGTTCGGAGTCTCAACCTCGCTGAGCATTCCCAACATTATCTTCTTCCCTGACGATTGGTTTGCCTCTATAAATATTCCAAGGACAGAGTTCAGTCTCTCCTATAACTTTCAGGAGCGGCCGGAGTACAGGCGAAATATTATCTCCGCCTCGTTCGGCTACATCTGGAGCAGCGGAGAACGCCTTTTCCTGAGAGTCAGCCCTATTCAGGTGAGTATTGTAAAACTGTTTAATATAAGCGACAGTTTTTATGAATCGCTTGAGGACCCGTTTCTGCGAAACTCCTATCAGGATCACTTTAACTTTGGATTGGGAGCCAACATCTATTACACCACAGATGCATCTTCCTCTCCAAAGAAGAGCTACTTTTATTTAAGGTGGCAAAACGAGGTGGCGGGGAACTTCCTGAGCCTCTTTAACAATGCAATGAAGAGCGATGCCGAAGGCCATAAGCTTATCTGGAATTCCCCCTATTCGCAATATTTCAGAACAGAACTTACGGCTGTTTACACCTACAGGTTCGGGAAGCGGAATAATCATGCATTTGCGGTAAGAGGCCTTGCGGGTTATGGAAAGGGGTATGGCAACTCCATCTCCCTTCCCTTCGAGAAGCTCTTCTGGGCTGGAGGAGCCTATAGTCTCAGAGCCTGGCAGGCTAGGGGAGTGGGGCCGGGAGACTCTCCTGTAGATAAGACTTTCTCAATTCTTAACCAGACAGGTGATGTGCGTTTTGAGGCCAATATAGAGTATAGATTCCCTCTCTTCTGGTCATTTGAAGGGGCGCTATTCCTAGAGGCCGGCAATGTGTGGAACAGAAAAGAGTTTAAAAATTTTTACAGGCATATTGCCGCAGACTGGGGCTTTGGCTTAAGGCTTAACCTCGATTTTGCCTTGCTCAGGCTCGATTGCGGAGTGAAAATATATGACCCGTCAATGCATCTGTGGACGGGTCCCGAAAGGTGGTTCAAAAAGGACAACTACGGAATCCAGTTCGGGATAGGATATCCTTTCTAGCTATTCAAATTTTATATATCCGAAATATTCGGGAGTGTGGAAATCCGGTCTTTCGGTTCCAATCGGGTTCCAGCTCAGGTAGTGTGGCTTAGGCATGTCGTCTCCGCATTTGTAAAAGTTGCCCCTTATCTCCCTTCCCTTTAGCGGAGCCACCTTTGAGAGTTCAAAAACCTCTAATGGAATTGCCACTGTAATGGTGTATTCAAAGGGTTTCCCGCAACTCTCCTTTATGCCGAACGGCTCCGTACCAAGGGTGGAGCTGCGTCTGATTTTCGAGAGCACATCCTCCTTAAATCTGATTCTTCCGCTCCTTTTTGCCCCGCCGGCAAAGGTCCCCTTTGCTATACAGTTAAGCTCAAGGTTATAATAGATGCTGTCCTCTGCCGGAATAAGAAAGAATTCCAGACAGGAGTCCTTATAGGGCAGCGCTCCTGTATCGCTTCCATATACGGCCTTTACAATCGGCTCTATCACATGATATTGCAAATATATCTCGTCCTTTGAGTAGGCCATCCTAAAGCTTGCCAGAGGTTTATAATCATATCCGTTCCAATTCTCTGTATCTATTTTGTTAAAGGGAATATTCTCCCTGTTAAACATAGAGTCTATGCTCTCTATAGGGGGAACCGGCGTGGAAAAGGTTACCTCATTTACAACCAATCTTCTGTAATTTTCATTCATTTTTTTTGAAAGGAAAGCCTCCTGCGTCCCGGTTGCCAATCCAAGACACAAGAGGAGTAAGACAAGTGTCGTTTTCTTCACTTTCAGTCAAATTTATACCGTACAAAGAGCTCGATAGCCTGATACTCTGCCATTCCCAACTTGTCGTAAAGTATGGCGGTATTGTGGTTTCTCTCCTCTGCTCTCTGCCAGAATTCTCGTTTGTCTGAACCCGGGAAGAGAGGACGGTCTTTTTGGGACTGGTGTCTGAAAATGGCCTCTCTTTTTATCTCTACCTCTTCAGGACTCAATGGTACGGCCATCTCTGCATCTGCAACATCCCACTCCTGCCATGCGCCTCTGTACATCCATACACGGCAATCCTTGAACCATTCTTCGTTTCTGAGTTCGTTGCAGGCTTCAATTATTGAAAGGAAGCAGACTCTGTGTGTTCCATGCGGATCTGAAAGGTCACCCGCCGCAAAAATCTGATGAGGTCTTATAGATTTTATAAGGTTCTTTACAATCTCTATATCTTCGCTTCCCAAAGGTTTTTTCTTTACTCCGCCTGTCTCGTAGAAAGGCAGCTCAAGGAAATGTACTCTCTCATCGGGAATGCCAAGGTAACGGCATGCCGCCCTTGCCTCGCTTTTTCTTATGTTTGTCTTTATCTGACGCACATCCATAGGGTCGGGCTCGCCCGGATGTTTCTTTTTAAGTTCCTCTACAACTTTTTTATAGAGCCCCCACGTCTTTGCCTGGTTAAAGCTGTAGATACCGCTGCTTTCACGGACAAAATCCATATATCTGATTACGTCGTGGTCGAATACCGCAATGTTGCCGGATACCTGATATGCCATGTGGAGTTCGTGGCCCTGCTGTGAAAGACGTGCCACCGTTCCGCCCATTGAGATTACATCGTCGTCGGGGTGCGGACTGAATACTATTACCCTCTTTGGATATGGGAGAGCCCTCTCTGGTCTTGTAGAGTCGTCTGCATTAGGCTTACCGCCGGGCCATCCTGAGATTGTATGTTGCAGATCGTTAAATACCTTTATGTTTATGCTGCTTGCAGAACCTTTTTCTGTAATGAGGTCGCTCATGCCGTTGTCGTTGTAATCTCTGTCTGTAAGTTTGAGTATTGGCTTGTCAAGCTTTTTGCAGAGCCAGAAGACAGATTTGCGAGTCATATAATCTGTCCACTCGCATTTACGGGTGAGCCATGGAGTCTCCACACGGGTGAGATTGACTGATGCGGCCTCATCTATGAATATCTCCACGTTATCGTGTTTCTGCAGGTATGATGCGGGAACCTGGTCTGTAATCTCCCCCTCTACAAGATTCTTGATAGAGCGTGCCTTACCCTCGCCCCATGCAAGGTAGTAGATTTTTTTCGCCTTAAGAATGGTGTCTATTCCCATTGTAATGGCATGGTGAGGTACATATTCAACGCCGAAGAAGTCGCTGGCCGCAGCGACTCTTGAGGTGTAGTTGAGTGTAATCTGTCGAGTTTGAGAATTATAAGGAGAACCCGGCTCGTTCATGCCCATATCGCCCGTAATGACTATGTCTATTCCCCCCGCCTTCTCAATCTCCTTCTCGTATGAGGCACAGTATTCTACCACATTCTCCATTCTGTTGCTCTGCAGGCAGTGTATATTTTCCGGGGGAATGTCTACAAGGTCAAAAATATACTCTTTAAAGAATCTGTAGTGGCTTTGAAGTTCATTCCTGTCCAACGGATAATATTCATCCATAGAGAAAATATCGATTGATTTGAAGCTCAGCCTACCCGCTTCGTAAGCCTTTACCAGATTGTCGTAAATATGGATACAGGCAGATGAAGCGGCTAACGCGAGCACACATTTTTTACCCTCTTCAGCCTTTTCGTTGCACTTGGTTATTATATCATTAAGTATAAGTTCCGTTGATTCCGGCTGCTCCTTGAATATAGTAACCGGCAATTTTTCATATCTTCTCGAAAAATCTGGTGAAAATTTCATAATATTACTCCTTATAGTGATTGATTTGAAATTGCTTCTCTAATGGGAATCAGCGATTTAATCATAGATTCCATTTTATCCAGCCTGAGCATGTTGGCTCCGTCTGACCTGGCCTGCGAAGGCTCCGGGTGGGTCTCGAAAAAGAGACCGTCCGCTCCGGCTGCAATGCCTGCCCGGGCTATCGTGCCAATCAACCCGGGTAATCCCCCTGTAATTCCGCTGCTCTGGTTGGGCTGCTGCAGACTGTGGGTAACATCCAGGACAACGGGGTAACCGAACCGCTTCATCTGCGGAATGGCTCTGAAATCTATTATAAGATCTGAATAACCGAACTGGGTTCCCCTCTCGGTGAGCATTATATTCCGGTTGAATCTGGCAATCTTTTCGGCGGCAAATTCCATTGCGGCAGGGGAGAGGAACTGTCCTTTTTTTATGTTTACATGCCTGCCGCTCTTTGCAGCGGCTTCAAGCAACTCTGTCTGGCGGCAGAGGAATGCCGGAATCTGAAGTACATCTATATTGTATGAGGCGGCAAGTTCTGCCTCCGGGGGGGTGTGGATATCCGTGAGAATGGGGATTTTAAGGGATTCCCTTACCTCCTTTAATATCTGCAGCCCCTCCCTGTCTCCTATTCCGGTAAAGGAGTCATATCGCGAGCGATTGGCTTTTTTATATGATGCCTTGAAAATAAACGGTATACGGTATTTCTCTGTGAGAGCCTTAAGGTGTTCCGCAATCTGGAATGTGATCTCTTTTCCCTCCACTACACAGGGACCGGCGATAAGGAAAAACATCTTGTTGTCGTACTCTCTGATGTAGGGTATAGATGACAGATTCATAATATGAAGTTCTGGACTGGCAAAATTACAAATTTTTGATTATACGGCGGCAAAATATCTCAATATTTATCTTATTTATTTCTCCCTTCAATAGCAGTATTTCGGCCATAACTGGCTGAGTCTTTTTTTTATCTCATTCTCTCTTGGATTATCTGCCGGAGAATAGAGTTTTTGATTTTCAATCTCTTCCGGAAGGAATCTTAAATCTGCAAAGTTGCCTTTATAGTTGTGGGCATATTTGTAGCCCGCACTATAGCCCAGCTCTTTCATAAGTTTTGTGGGGGCATTTCTAAGGTGTAGCGGAACAGGTAAATCTCCCTCCTTTTTTACAAGCTCAAGGGCGGTATCTATTGCCATATAGGCAGAGTTGCTTTTTGGAGAGGTAGCAAGGTAGATGGCCGTCTCAGAAAGGGGGATTCTCCCCTCAGGCATTCCAATATTGTGGACACATTCAAAGCAGCTTTGGGCCAGCAGGAGAGCATTCGGATTGGCTAGTCCGATATCCTCTGCCGCAAGAATCACCATTCTTCGGGCGATAAAGAGGGGGTCTTCCCCTCCCGCTATCATTCTGGCCAGCCAGTAGACCGCACCGTTGGGGTCTGAGCCGCGCATACTTTTTATAAAGGCAGAGATAATGTCGTAATGCAGCTCCCCTTTTTTGTCGTAAAGGGCTATGTTCTCCTGCAGTACCTTTTGAACAATGGCATTGTCTATTGTTACAGGTTCGCCCGCGGGGAAGTTGGATATTATTATCTCTATTATATTCAGCAGCTTGCGGGCATCCCCTCCCGAAAATCTGAATAGAGCCTCCTTCTCCCTTACCTCTATTTTAAGCTTTTGCAGGCAGATATCGTTTTGTAAAGCATTGTTCAGAAGCTTGTCGAGATCCTTTATTTCCAGCTCTTTCAATATATAAACCTGACAGCGGGAGAGCAAAGGGCCGATTACCTCGAATGAGGGATTTTCCGTTGTGGCTCCAATCAGTACAAAGGTTCCGTTTTCTACAGCTCCAAGCAGTGCATCCTGTTGCGATTTGCTGAACCGGTGTATTTCATCTATAAAAAGGATGGGGCGCTCCGTCGCAAAGAGGTTGCCCCCCTTGCACTTTTCAATTACCTCGCGTACCTCCTTTACCCCCGAACTTATGGCCGAGAGGGTGTAGAAAGGTCTTTTAAGTGTAGATGCGATTATTTTGGCAAGGGTGGTCTTGCCTACTCCGGGGGGGCCCCATAAAATAAAGGATGAGAGTCTGTTACTCTCTATCATCTTTCTTAATACCCCCTCCTTTCCAACCAGATGCTTCTGCCCGGCATATCCATCCAGCGATGTCGGACGCATCCTTTCAGAGAGAGGTGCCATTATGTCTCTTTCTGCAACCTCCATAATTACCGCTTTATGAGCCAAAATTAGCCATTTTTTGTTTATGTGGTTCAAATATCTTCTTGCAAATCCATTCGTAAATATCTACCCCTTCCGGCATGGAACAGTGATAAATTGTCTATATTTGCGTTCAATTCTTATAAAGAAAATGAAGGGGAGACTTTTTTTATTTGATCTCGATGGAGTAATCATAGATACGGAGGGGCAATATTCTCTTTTCTGGAACGAAATAGGGGAGAGGTATAAGGGCGACAGAGAGTTTGCCATAAAGATAAAGGGCCAGACGCTGTCTCAGATTTTTGCCGGCAATTTTCCTGATATGCCGGAGCTTTGCAAAGAGCTTGTGAAGAAGATAGATTTGTTGGAGAGGAATCTGTCGTACGACTATATTCCAGGTGTTATGGAGTTTATAGAGGATGTAAAGATGGCAGGAATACCCTCTGCAATTGTCACAAGCTCCAACAGAGAAAAGATGAAGAGTCTTTACCTGGTGCGCCCCGAACTGAAGAGCCTTTTTGATAGGATATACACGGGAGAGGATTTTGCCCGCTCAAAGCCGGCTCCCGATTGCTATTTAAATGCGATGAGAGAGTTTGGAGTAGCCGCGGAAAGAACCGTTATCTTTGAAGATTCTCCGAATGGTCTTAAAGCAGCGTGCGATTCCGGGGGAAATGTAGTGGGTGTGGCAACCACATTTCCGCGAGACGAGATTGCTCCCTTCTGCTCTATTGTAATCGACAACTTTAAGGAGGTTACGGTGGAGAGGCTTTGTAAAGAGTTGCCAAAGTAGACAACAAACATATAACAGATTAAATATGAAAAAATTAGAAAAACCTGCAATTCTGGTTGTAGACATGCTTAATGATTTTGTTACAGGAGCCCTTACATGCGACAGGGCAAAGGCCATTGTTCCCGCCACCGTCAGACTGCTCGATGCCGCACGTGCGTCAGGCGTACCCGTAATTTTCTGTAATGACGCGCATATCCGGGGAATTGACAGAGAGCTTGCACTTTGGGGTGACCATGCTATTGCCGGTACAAAGGGGGCAGAGGTCATTGCTGAACTTAAAGTAACGGAGAATGATTTTGTGATTCCCAAACGCCGCTATAGCGGTTTTTTCCAGACAAACCTCGATATACTTTTGAGGGAGTTGGGAGTAAAGACAGTTGTAATGACAGGTTTGCATACCCACATGTGTGTACGTCACACTTCGGCAGATGCATATTGTCTCGGTTATGATGTTGTAGTGGCAAAGGAGGCAACGGATTCCTTTACAGAGGAGGATTATAAAAACGGTCTTGCCTACCTTAAGACCTGCTACGGTGCAGATGCCTATAGCAACGATGAGTTGATTCCTGCATTTTAGTATTTAATGACAGGGCTGTGGGATCCGGCTCTTTTTCAGGCAACCGTCCTTGTGGGATTCTCCTTTGTTTATCAGACTGTAATTGCGTATCCGGAATAAAATGCGTTTCTTTGTAAAAGTATTAATGACAAACGGAAAGGAGTATGAAATATTTGGACCCGAAAGCGGATTTGACATTTAAGAAAGTGTTCGGCGGGCATCCGGATTTGGTGAGGAGCTTTTTGAATGCCTTGCTTCCCTTGGATACGAAAGAGGAGATTGAGAGTATAGAGTATCTTCCGGCGGAATTGGTGCCAGAGAATCCTTTGCGAAAGAACAGCATCGTGGACGTGCGTTGCCGGGACCGGCAAGGTCGCCAGTTTATCGTGGAAATGCAGATGGCCTGGTCTCCGGAATTTC
>X5_European_Hare__coassemble_131_pt1 | contig 120961 bp, 105 predicted proteins | sample X5_European_Hare__metabat2_low_PE_003 | metagenome-assembled genome bin X5_European_Hare | reverse complement strand
CCGCCTAGTCGAAGATTGGGTCAACCGCGATTTGGGTAACGCATGACGAAAACAGCAGGAACAATCGGTGGTCTTATAATGTCTGTTTTTGGGATATTTGTTTATTTACCAATATTTACTCTGCGGATTCCGGCTCTCTGCAGATCAAAGTAATCTCTATATTGATCGCTTTTGATGGATTTCTACGATGCCCCTTTTCCCCTTTTTAATATTAGACAAGGAAGAATGAAAATTATGACAAAAAGAGAGATAATCAGACCGCCATGGTTAAATTTTATCTCGGAAAAGAAGAATGTCAGAAAAATGCCTATATAGCGAGTCATTCTCATCATCAATAAACTCCAGTTTATAGCCCTGTGGTAATGCCCGTTTAATTTCTTCTATTTTTGAGTTTACAAAATTCCGGCCATTGTTATATTTTGAGAACTGGCTCTTTATTCTTCAGTGACAGGTATCTCTCCTACAGTACCTTACTATCTTCATATAATTCCCTGATAATCAATTTGCGCTATATAATGGCGAAAAAGGTGGTGAAGCCAGAGAGCATGCGGGATAATAAATTTATGGAAATATTACTGAATTTAAGTATCTTTGTCTATCCTGCTTTAAAATAAAACTATGGTAAAACGTACCCCAAAAAATTTTGTAGCTACCGTTGAGGCTGAATTCAGACATTTTTTTTCCCAGTTTCTCCACAATGAATCCATTGGCGGGATAATTCTGCTTATATGCACCGTTATCTCCCTTTTGTGTGCAAATATACCGGAACTGGGCGCGCTGCATGATCTGTGGGGTATAAGTGCCGGAATTTCTGTGGGAGATTTCTCCCTCTCCATGAGTATAGGCCACTGGATAAATGATGGCCTTATGGCCATATTCTTCTTTGTAGTGGGGCTGGAGATAAAGAGAGAAATGTTGGTTGGAGAGCTCTCCTCGTTCAAACATGCCCTGCTCCCTATATTTGCGGCAATAGGGGGAATGTTGGTTCCCGCCATTCTCTATACCCTCTTTAATTCGCAGGGGGGATACTCCCACGGATGGGGTATTCCAATGGCTACGGATATTGCGTTTGCATTGGGGGTGATTTCGCTTTTGGGGAAACGGGTGCCTCTTGGACTTAAGGTCTTTCTTACGGCCCTTGCCATAGTGGATGATTTGGGGGCGATTGTGGTATTGGCTCTTTTTTACCCCTCTCATGCCCTCCATTTCGACATGCTGCTCTATGCAATGGCTGTGGTAATGCTGCTATATTTTTTCAACAGAAACAAGGTGAGCAATATGCTCTTCTATATAGTTCCGGGCATAGTGCTCTGGTTCCTTATCCTTAAATCGGGCATACATGCCACCATTGCAGGCGTAATCCTGGCCATGACAATTCCATCGCGTACAGTAATAAACGAGGTAAAGTTTGTGGTAAGGGCGAGATATCTTTTAGAAAAGTTCAAGAATGCAGGGAACAGCGATGTTGAGGTTCTGGCAAATCCCACCCAGCAACATATAATCCACAGGATAGAACGACATGTGCAGAAGATAAATCCTCTTTTACACAAATTCGAGGCCATGCTCCATCCATGGGTTACTTTTTTTATAATGCCGATATTTGCGCTTGCCAATTCGGGGGTGGGGATATCGCTTGGGCTCTTTACTCCGGAGGTAATGCCTGTAACGAAGGGTATATTTACGGGATTGCTGTTGGGCAAGCCCTTGGGAATATTCCTCTTTAGTTTTATCTCGGTAAAATTAGGATTGGCAGAATTGCCTGCGGGTACAAAATGGAAGCAGATTTTTGCATTGGGAATAGTTGCTGGAATAGGTTTTACCATGTCTATTTTCATAGACTCGCTGGCATTTACAGACGAGCATCTTATAAATGTGGGGAAGGCGGCCATTCTTGGTACATCGTCTCTTGCCGCTGCAATTGGATTGGGAGCCATGGTGCTTACATGTAAAAATAAGAAGATTGGTTAAACGCAATAAAAAAGGATATGAAGAAAGTATTGATTTTTTTCGTTTTGGCTGCCGTTGCGGCTGCAATGGTTGCCTGCTCATGTAACAGGCAGTATGGGGATTCTATAAAGGGAATAACACAGCCTGTGATTGACTCTGCAAGTTATGCATTGGGGGTTTCTATGGGGCTCAGTCTTAAACAGTCGGAAATCAGCCCCGTAAATCTTGGGGCTTTTTTTAAGGGTTTTAGGGATGCTCTTTATGACAAGGATCTGAAGATTAGACAGGATCAGATGCCGAAAATCATTCAGACCTATGTAATGAAGACCAATATTGCCTATGGCTCAATAAGGGCAAAAGAGCAGGAGGCCTTCTTTGCGGAAAATGCAAAAGGAGATAGCGTTCAGGTTACAGAGAGCGGTCTGCAATACAAGATTATCAGGCCGGGGAATGACTCTGTAAAGCCCGCTCTTGAAGATACCGTTGAGATTCAGTACACCGGAGCTCTTCTGGACGGTAGTGAATTCGATTCTACAATAGGTGAGGGAAGAAAACCTGTCAAATTTCATCTCAAGGGCTTCATTAAAGGTATGCAGGAAGGGCTGCAGCTTGTGGGTGAAGGCGGCAAGATACAATTGTGGGTTCCATACGAACTGGGTTATGGAGAGAGATCAATGGGTCCTGCCATCCCAAAATTCTCCACACTGGTATTTGATGTTGAACTATTGAAGGTATATCCCAACAAAAAGGAAGATGATGAACCATTGAAGGTATATCCCAACAAAGGAGTAAGAAGATAAGAAGCCTTAAAATATAAATGGCCGTTGGAGTGGGAAACCATTCCGGCGGCCTTTTTTCTTAAATTTTTTATCTATATATTTGCCTGGTTGTATTCCATAATGAATAACAGAAAATTAACGACATATTCTCTTTCAGGGGCGCTATTTCTCCTGGCGGTCATAATATTCGCCCTTATAAATCTCTTCTCAGGAGAGCGTGATTCAGAGAAGGTGGAGCATGGACAGTATGAGCGGCTGCAACTCTTCGAGGCTGTACCCAGCGATGCGGTAATGGTGATGCATCTCAACGGCTGCACACCTCTTTTTGGCCTCTCTGCCACATTAAAGGGCAAGAGCTGCGAGAGTGTGACCTCACTCCATTACTCGGCAAAAAACCAGGTCTCCCCACTCTATGTTATGGGGCAGAAAGAGGGAGAGGGCTCTCTCTTTGAACTTATTAAGGAGGAGAGTTCAAGGGTAAAGGGGTATAACTCCGCAGATATTTACAGAAGCAAGGACTCCCTCTACTTCTCACAATTTTCAGAGATTCTTCTTGCCAGCCCCTCTGTCTATGTATTGGAAAACTCCATACGCCATCTGCAGAACGGCACCTCCATTCTGGATAATGTAGATTTCAGAGGTATTGTTGGAACAGGGGCGGAGGAGAGGCTCTATATCAATCATAGCCAGATAGGAAAGTTCTTCTCCGGGGTGGTGACCGGCGATATGTTGAAATATTCAGATTTTTTCCTCCATTTTGCCTCCTGGAGCACTCTCGATATAGAGAGTTCCGCCATCGGTGGCGGCAAGAGGGTGAAGCTCTCAGGTAGTATTCTGAATAATGGCGAAGAGAGATTCTACTCCTCCCTCTTCTCTGCAATGCGGCCGATGCAGAGTTATGCCGCAACTGTTTTGCCGGCAACTACAGCCTTTGCAGTGGCACTTCCTCTCTATTCGGCAGAGAGCTATCTACAGGGAATAAGGCGATTTAAGGCGGTAAGGAAAGAGTTGAACGATTATGATTATATCCTGGCAAAGACGGCAATTGAGGGGAAGGCTACCCCCGCAGCCTTTGCCGATTCACTCAATATAGAGGAGATTGTTGCAGCCTATTGCAGCTTTGGAGGCGAGTATGAGTGGGTTACCCTTATAAGGGAGCGTGAGAGCAGCTCATTCGCCTCCCTCTTCTCGGGCAAGGAGAGCAGACCGGAGGTCAAACCATTTGAGTATAAGGGTTACATATCCTCTCTTTATGGAGGGCTCTTCTCAAATTGCAGTGAAGAGTCATATTGCAAATATGATGGTTGGACAATAATAGGATCTGCCCCCTTTGTAAGGAATTTCGCAAGGGGGGCGGCCTCTGCCTTTACCCTTGAGGAGTATCTTCTCCAGAGTCCGGCCCGCAACCTCTTTTCAGATGTGGTAAATCTCTATGTGGCGGCAGATATAAAACAACTGGTCTCCCGGTTGCAGAATATATTTAAAAAAGAGTATGCCTCCCTTATAGAGAAAATTGCGGCGAAGAATAATTTTGAGTATTTCTCTGTTGCCCTTGTAGAATCGGACTCTTCGCTAAAGGCAGAGATAAACCTCTACGGAGCCAACTTGGAAAAACTTCCGGCACCAAAGAGGAGCGAAACTCCCGTAGTGGCAGACAGTACAATAAGGGTGGAGAATGGCACATTTGAGATTAAGGATTTTATTTCCGGGGGCAAATGTTATCTGGAACAGTTGGAAAATCTGAATCTGAGATATCTTAATGGAAATAAAAAGAGCTTATGGACAATTCCGTTCAATGAACCCCTCTGCGGTTTTGTAGAGCAGATAGATTTTTATAATAACGGAAAGTTGCAGATGCTTTTTGCCACCGGCGGGAAACTCTACCTTTTGGACAGGCTTGGCAGAATAGTAAGCGGTTTTCCCGTAGCCTTTTCCACACCGGTGGTTTTGGGTCCGAAGGTGGTGAGAGAGCATCACGGTCTCTACACAATAGCGGTAATAGATGCAGACAATGCCATTATGCTCTATGATGTAACCCAAAAGAGGCTGGAGAAGCCGGTGAAGATAAGGTGTGGTGAGTTTGTCTCAACCCTGCCGGAACTTATGGTCATAGAGGGGGAGGAGTATCTTTTTGTAAAGGGGCTCTCTGAACAGAAGATATATACGATAGAGGGTTTTGAGATTACAGGTAGGGAGAAGCGGAGAAAAATAGCTGTGGAGAGCACTATCGATGTGTTGGATAACGGTAAAATAAAATATAAGGGGACCGATGGAAAACTCTATATTATGGATTTGAATACCGGAAGGTCTGAAAAAGCGGAGTGATATGGAGGCAATTTTAACGGCTCTGCTCTTTTTTTTCCTTTTTATATGGCTGTCGGGCAGATTGATGCCGCGTCTTCTGGCGTGGTATCTGAAGCGGAAGATGGGGATTGACCATAAAGGCGGAGCCGAAAGGAGCAGGGGGTGGCGAAAAGACAATGAAGGGGAGATTGAGATAAAATATTCAGAACCCCGTGAAAAGGTAATTGACAAAAACATAGGAGAGTATATAGATTTCGAGGAGAAGAGAACAGAAAAGTCATGAATTCATTTAAACGTTTGCTGGCATACGCAAGACCCTATAGCAGATTCTGGCCCGGTTATCTTGTGCTTTCAATATTATCGGTAATCTTCAGCGTTGTGAATTATGCCCTTATAGGGCCGCTTCTTACTGTTCTCTTTGAACCTGCAAATGTGGGGGCCATTGCACAGATCCCGGCCTTTGAACTCTCACCCGGATATTTCGAGACCCTTTTCCAATACTACCTGTCGGGGATTCTTGCCTCTTACGGTATATTGAGAGCCCTCTTTTTTGTAAGCCTTATACTGGTGCTTACCTCCTTCCTCTCCAATCTTACCAGATATCTGTCGCAACGCATATTGGTAAGTATGAGAACATACATAATGTTAAACATAAGGAGAGACCTCTTCAACAAGATTTCAACTCTTAATGTCGGCTATTTTAACGATAAAAGAAAGGGAGAGATTCTATCCTCCATATCAAACGATGTTACGGAGGTGCAGAATGGCGTGGCAAACAGTTTTCATGTGCTTTTCAGAGAGCCGCTGCTTATAGTGGGATTTCTCTGCGGCCTCTTCTATATGTCGCCTAAACTGACTCTTGTTACGCTGCTTACCCTTCCCTTCTCTGCGATTGTGATAGGGAGAATAAGTCGTTCGCTTAAAAGGGGGGCGGCTCAGACTCAATTACTTATGGCGCGGATAGTAACCCATTTTGAGGAGGCCGTTTCAGGTATAAGAATCATAAAGGCATTTAATGCCACAAAGTATGTCGACAGAGTTTTTGAAAATACCAATCTAGCCCACAGAAATAGTTGCAGGAGCATGTTTAACCGCCAGGAGCTTGCCTCTCCTCTCTCGGAGTTTCTGGGAATAGCCGTGGCGGCCGCGGTTCTCTTTTACGGAGGGTGGCTTCAGATAAAGGGGCAGCTGGGAATGACCATTCCTGAGTTTGTAGTCTATATTGGATTTTACTGGAGGGTGCTGGAGCCGGCAAAGGCCATCTCCACGGCATACGCAAGTATCCAGAGGGGTATGGTCTCGGGAGGAAGGCTCTTTGCAATCCTTGATGTGAAGAATACTGTTGTGGAGAAGGAGAATGCCCTTGAAATAAAGGAGTTTAAAAACGGGATTGAGTTTAAGGAGGTAAATTTCTCATACACTCGCGATATTCCAGTGTTGAAGGGGATAAATCTAAAGATAGAAAAGGGACAGACTGTGGCGATTGTAGGCCCTTCAGGGGGAGGAAAGTCCACTATTGCAGATTTGCTGCCCCGCTTTTACGATGTTACGGGAGGTGAGATTCTGCTCGACGGCCACAATATAAAGGATTACAGGATAGAGAATCTTGTCTCTCTTATGGGAATAGTTACGCAGGAGGCGATTCTCTTTAACGATACGGTTTATAATAATATAACCTTTGGAATGACCGATGTTCCGGAGGAGGAGGTCTATAATGCGGCCAGGGTTGCCAATGCACACGAATTTATAATGCAGTTGGAGCATGGATACCGGACAAATATCGGCGATAGAGGAGTAAAACTCTCCGGGGGGCAGAGGCAGAGAGTGGCAATTGCAAGGGCAGTGCTTAAAAATCCGCCTCTTCTTATACTCGACGAAGCTACCTCCGCCCTTGATACAGAAAGCGAGCGTCTGGTACAGCAGTCCCTTACGAACCTTATGAAAAACAGAACCTCCGTGGTAATTGCCCACAGACTCTCTACAATACGCAATGCAGATGAGATTGTTGTGGTTCAGGGTGGCGAAATAGTGGAGAGAGGAACCCATCAGGAGCTTTTGGAGCGACGCGGTCTCTATTCACATTTGTGCGAATTGCAGAATTTTAAATAGTCATGGAAATAGATAACATTTCACTTATTAAGATGTTGGAGGAGAGTTTCAGGAAAAATTGGAACATGCCTGCACTCTCCAATTACAAAGATATAACCCTCCATTACAGAGATGTGGCAAGGAGAATAGAGAAGCTGCATATAATCTTTGGAATATGCGGTCTCAAAAAGGGGGAAAAGGTGGCTATCTGCTCAAGAAACCAGGCGAACTGGGGTGTTGTCTTTCTGGCGGCTCTTACATACGGTGCCGTTCCGGTTCCGATACTGCATGAATTCAAGCCGGGAAATATCCACCATATTGTAAACCACTCCGAGAGCAGAATACTCTTTGTAGGAGATGTTATATGGGAGAACTTGTCTAAGGATGAGATGCCCGCCCTGGAGGCCATTATCCAGATTACGGATTTCTCGCTCCTTTATGCCAATAATAAGAAGATAACGGAGACAAGGGAGCATCTTAACGAACTTTTCGGCAAGAAATATCCGAAAAGTTTTCTGCCTGAGAATGTCTCCTATTGCAGGGAGGAGTCGTGCGAAGAGGTGGCAATGATAAATTATACATCAGGCACATCGGGCTTTTCAAAAGGGGTGATGATTCCATTCAGGGCCCTCGTTTCAAATGTGATTTTTGCCAAGGAAAAATATCCGCATGTAGTAGGCGGAGCCAATTCGGTCTCAATGTTGCCCACAGCCCACATGTACGGGCTTATGTTTGAGTTTCTCTTTGAGATTTGTATGGGTGCGCACGTACACTTCCTTACCCGTGTGCCAAGTCCCAGGATAATTATGGAGGCCTTTGCCAATATAAAGCCGGATATTATAATCTCTGTTCCGTTAATTATAGAGAAGATATATAAAAACAAGTTGCAGCCAATCCTGAACAGAATGGGGGTAAAGGTGCTGCTTAAGTTGCCGGTTATAGATAAAAAGGTGCAGGAGAAGATAAAGGATGAACTTGTAAGGGCCTTTGGAGGTAAATTCTTTGAGGTGATAATAGGGGGCGCGGCCTTTAACAGGGAGGCGGATGAATTTTTCCACAAAATAGGTTTCCCCTATACCATAGGCTACGGCATGACAGAGTGCGCCCCTATAATCTCCTATTCCCCGTACAATGAGTATAAACCGTTCTCATGCGGAAAGACGGCCCCCCGTATGGAAATAAAGATAGATTCACCAGATCCTGAGAGGGTTGCAGGCGAGATACTTGTACGCGGAGCCAACGTAATGCTCGGCTATTATCACAATCCTGAAGCCACAGCAGCATCATTTACCGAAGATGGATGGATGAAGACGGGAGATATGGGCGTTATGGATTCCGACGGTTTTCTCTTCATAAAGGGAAGATGTAAAAACATGATTCTGGGGCCTTCGGGGCAGAATATCTATCCGGAAGAGATAGAGAGTATCATAAATAATATGCCTTATGTGATTGAGTCTCTTGTGATTGATGATAACGGCAAGCTGGTTGCACTTATCTACCCCGATATAGATGCGGCCACTGAGGAGGGAATTAAAGGGGAAAATCTGAAGAAGAAGTTGGAGGAGAATATAGATAATGTAAACAGTGAATTGCCAAATTATGCCAAGATCTCCTCACTAAGGATAATGCCTGAGGAGTTTGAAAAGACTCCAAAAAGAAGTATAAAAAGATATATCTATAATAGTTAGCATAAGCTAAAATGTTAATGGTCGGGCAGATATGAATAGTGAAAAACAGATGCAATTCGACAAAAGCTACCTTAAACTGGCAGGTATATGGGCAGAAAACTCCTACTGCACCCGAAGAAAAGTGGGAGCCTTGATTGTAAAGGAGAGAATGATAATTTCTGACGGATATAATGGAACACCGTCGGGTTTCCCGAATGTCTGCGAAGATGAAAATGGGGTAACGCACCCGTATGTGCTTCATGCAGAGGCCAATGCCATAACAAAAGTGGCAAGGTCAAATAATAGCAGCGTGGGTGCGACCCTCTATGTGACTGCCGCCCCCTGCATTGAATGTTCAAAACTTATAATCCAGGCCGGTATAATAAGGGTGGTCTATAGAGATTCATACCACCTTACAGACGGACTGGAGCTTTTGAAGAGGGTTGGCATAGAGGTTATGCAGATAGATGCAGAGGAGTTGGAACAAAGAGATAATTAGAGTGTTATGAATAAGAAATTTCTTACCAGATTGCTTCCTGTAATAATAATCTATCTTATTGTGCTGGTTATTATCAGGTTCTGTCAATATTCAGACAGGAAGGAGCTGAGTGTAAATGACCATAAGTGGGACAAACTTCTGCTTATCCTGGAGCAGATAGATAAAAATTATGTGGATACCATAAATTACGACAGGGTTATAGAGAAAACTCTCCCAGCCCTTATGGAGAATCTGGATCCCCACTCGCTATATCTGCCTCCTGAAAAGCTTAAGAGTGCAGACGAATTTCTCGATGGAAATTTCAGCGGAATAGGAATTGAATTCAATGTGCCGGACGATACCGTTACCGTAATTACGGTAGTTCGCGGGGGGCCGTCGGAAAAGGCGGGCATTCTGTCGGGCGACAAAATTATAACCGTAGATGGAAAAAATATTGCAGGTGTCAGAATGAACCAGGACTCCATTGTGGCGTGTCTTAAGGGGCGGGAAGGGTCGGTGGTAAACCTGGAGGTCAAAAGAGATAACCTTGAGGAGCTGCTCAAATTCTCCATTGTCCGCGACAGGATTCCGGTAAACAGCCTGGATGTGGCAATGATGCTAAACGATACCGTGGGATATATGAAACTCTCAAAATTTGCAAGAAGCAGCCATGCGGAATTTTCCAAGGCGGCCGAGAAGTTGCGTAAAGAGGGGCTTAAAAGGCTGGTCTTTGATTTGAGAGACAATGTGGGAGGTTACCTTGACCAGGCTCTTCTGCTTGCCAACGAATTTCTGGAGAAAGGAGATCTTATTGTGTACATGGAGGGGCTCCACAGAAAGAGAAGAGACTTTCATGCAGATGGAAAGGGAAAGATGCAGGATATAAAGCTCTATGTGGTGATAAATGAAAATTCCGCCTCTTCCAGTGAGATTTTTGCAGGAGCGATACAGGATAACGACAGGGGTATAATTGTAGGACGGCGCTCCTTTGGGAAGGGGCTGGTGCAGGAACCCATCTATTTTACAGACAAATCGGGAATAAGGCTTACAGTGGCTCGCTATTACACTCCTACAGGACGCTCTATCCAGAAACCCTATTCTGAAAATTACAGATATGACATCTTGGAGCGGTATGAACATGGCGAGATGCTTGAGGCAGACAGCATAAGGGTGAACGACTCTCTTAAGTTTGTAACTCCGATGGGAAAGGTGCTCTATGGCGGAGGAGGAATAACCCCCGATATCTTTGTGCCTATAGATACGGTCGGGGTTACAGATTACCTGATTGCAGTAAACAGAAAAAGCCTTCAGATAAAATATAGCGCAAAGCTGGCAGACCGCTATAGAGCCGTTTTGAGGGAGGTCAAAAGTATGGAGCAGCTCCATAAGCTCATCTCCGGTATAGAGATAGGAGAGGGATTCAAAAGGTTTGCACTCTCGAACGGTGTGGCTCTCCCTTCGGCAAGAGAGTGGAAAAAGTGCGAAAATATCATTGTCACACAGGTCAAGGGGCTTTTTGGGCGTTACTCCGCTCTTGAGGATGAGGCGTTTTACTCATATATGCTAAAGATAGACAATGTAATGGATGCAATAAAAAAAGATTACGAAAAACAGACATGCAAAAAGTAGGAATGGCGGCCGATCATGCCGGTTATATATTAAAGGAGGAGTTGAAATCACTCCTTACAGATGAAGGATATAAGGTTGAGGACTTCGGGACTTTCTCAACGGACAGTATGGATTATCCGGATGTTGCCCATCCTTTGGCAAAAGCGGTAGCTGACAAGGAGGTGGATTTTGGAGTTGCAATGTGCGGCACGGGTAACGGCATAAGCATGACGCTCAATAAACATAAAGGGGTGAGGGCCGCTCTCTGCTGGACTCCGGAAATTGCAAAGCTTGCCAGGGAGCATAATAATGCAAACATCCTCTCCCTTCCTGCCCGTTTTGTAAGTTCAGCTATGGCAAAGGAGATACTGAAGGCCTACCTCTCGGCAAAGTTTGAGGGAGGGCGTCACCAACGCCGCATAGAAAAGATTGATTGCGACTGATTTATGGCTCAGCGGGATTTTTTTATATTTGACAAAGAATCTGGGGAGGCTTTATCTGAAAATATTGAGGATTATCCCGCAGGATTGGTTATTCCTCTTGACAAACCATACGGCTGGACCTCTGCAGATGCAGTGAGAAAGATAAAGTTCCTGCTTCAACGGCACTTCCACAAAAAAAAGATAAAGGTAGGTCATGCAGGAACATTGGACCCTCTTGCAACGGGCATATTGCTTATCTGTGTAGGAAAGGCCACAAAGATGGCCGAGAGGCTGCAGAGCGAAAAGAAGGAGTATATTGCAAAGGTGAAATTCGGAGCCACTACCCCATCTTATGATCTGGAGAAGGAGATAGACAGGCTCTACCCATATAAGCATATTACCAAAGAGTTGCTCGAGGAGAAGCTCTGTTCAATGGTGGGGGTGCAGATGCAGGTGCCTCCTCTCTTCTCTGCAAAATTTGTAGATGGAGTGAGAGCCTATGAGAAGGCGAGGGCAGGGGAGAAGATGGAATTAGAGCCCTCCCGTATTACCATATACGATATTAAGGCAACCTTCTTTGAACTTCCCGATGCAACCCTGACGATTCTCTGCAGCAAGGGAACATATATCAGATCTGTAGCCAGGGATATTGGAGAGTCGGTAGGCAGCGGCGCCCATCTTACAGCCCTTGTAAGGTCAAAATCAGGGGAGTTTACCCTTGAAAAGAGCCTTTCAATGGAAAAAATCGAAGAAATTCTTAATTTTCATGCAAAATAGTGAAACATTTTTCTCTTTTTTTCGTATAACAGATGTTTTTATCACACTATTTGAGTAAACCGTTCAGAACATGAAATTATCGCAATTCAATTTTCCATTGACCCAAGCCCAGATTGCAAAATATCCTGCAAGATATAGAGATGAGTCCCGTCTTATGGTGCTCCACAAAGATAGCGGGGAGATAGAACACAAGATTTTCAAGGATATCATAAACTATGCGGAGGAGGGCGATGTTTTTGTCTTTAACGACACCAAGGTCTTTCCCGCCCGTCTTAAGGGGAACAAGGAGAAGACAGGCGCAGAGATTGAAGTATTTCTGCTCAGGGAGCTGAACAGGGAGCAGAGGTTATGGGATGTTCTTGTCGATCCTGCAAGAAAGATAAGAATCGGGAACAAACTCTATTTCGGAGAGGATGATTCGCTTGTGGCAGAGGTGATAGATAATACCACCTCCCGCGGCAGGACTTTGAGGTTCCTCTACGATGGCTCTTACGAGGAGTTTAAAAAGACACTCTTTAGTGTTGGGGAGATTCCTCTTCCAAAATGGATAAGGGAAAAACCCGAGGAGATAGATAAAGAGTGCTTCCACACAATATTTGCAAAGAACGAAGGTGCGGTTGCGACACCTGCCGCAGGCCTTCATTTCAGCCGTGAGCTCTTTAAGAGGATGGAGATAAAGGGGGTAGAGACAGCCTTCCTTACCCTTCATATGGGGTTAGGACACTTCAGATCCGTAGATGTAGAGGATTTGTCCAAACATAAGATGGATTCCGAGCAGCTCTACATAAGCGAGGAGACAGCCGCACGCATAAATGGTTCAAAAAAGGCGGGTCACAGGGTATTTGCTGTGGGGATAACGGTTGCAAGAGCCCTTGAGACCCCGGTAACCACACGTGGCGAGGTGAAGCCGTTCCAGGGCTGGACAAATAAGTTTATCTTTCCTCCATACGAATTTTCGGTGCCTAATGCAATGGTTACCAATTTTCATCTTCCGCTCTCGACAATGCTCATGTCCGTTGCTGCATTCGGCGGTTTCGATAAGGTAATGAATGGCTATAAGGTGGCTCTTAAGGAGGGATACGCCTTTGGAACCTATGGAGATGCCATGCTTATAATATAAATTATCCGTATAAAAACGGCTGGGTCGGCGCCAATTCCCAAATTGTGCGCCGTTTTTTTGTCATATTATGAATGAGGAGTTACTTTATTTGACCGCATTAAACCGTATATTCTGTTTCAGACCCCTTACAGGGAGGAGACTGATAGAAAATTACGGTCTCAAGGGGCTCTTCTCCCTTGGGAGAGGGGAGCTGTCGGAATTATTTAGGGGAGATGAAAAATACATTTCACTCTTTATGGAGGAGACAATTCTGGAGTGGAGCAGAGGCGAGGTGCAGTGGGCTGCGCAAAAGGGAGTAAAGCTCATACCGTACAACGGTGCAGATTATCCTGTACTGCTTGGCGAGTGTGAAGATGCCCCCCTTATGCTCTACTGTTTCGGCTCATTTGACCCTTCCAACAGAAATATGGTCTCGATTGTGGGAACCAGGCTTGCAACAAATTACGGAAGAGAGTGTTGTGATACGGTTATTGCCCCTATGGAGGGGAGCGGTACCGTTGTGGTGAGCGGGCTGGCTTTGGGAATAGATGTTACAGCACACAAAAAAGCCCTGGAGTATGGGTTGCAGAGTATTGCAGTAATGCCTTGCGGGTTGGATATGGTCTATCCGGGGGAGCATAGGAAGATGGCGGCAAGGATAGCCCGTAACGGAGCGTTGCTTACCGAATTTTCTGCAGGAACAAAACCCCTAAAGATTCACTTTATAAAGCGGAACAGAATTATTGCCGGTCTCTCGGAGAGCACAATTGTGGTGGAGAGCAGGATAAGGGGGGGAGCAATGAGTACGGCGCGGTTTGCCCTCTCCTATAACCGCGATGTCTATGCCGTGCCCGGGAGAATATGCGATATGAATTCGGCGGGGTGCAACTATCTTATATCAAAAAACATTGCCTCGATTTATACAGGTCCACGGCAGAGTCTTGGAAATGAGCCAGATTTATTTTCTGCAACAAACGGTGAAAAAGAGAAAATATTGTTATCTTTAAAAAATAATTCCGTCACCGATATCGAGGGGTTGTGCAGAAAGACAGGAATGGGTTTTTCCGCCGTCTCGGCTCTAGTGCTTGAGCTTGAGCTTGAAGGGAAGATAATTTCGTTGCCGGGAAATAATTATAAGTTGACATGAGATTTATCGATACCCACCTGCATCTCTACGATAGGGCATTCGACATGGATAGAGAGACGGTGATTGAAAGGATGAAGGAGGCCGGCGTAGTAAAGGCGGTGCTGCCTGCAATAGACAAAGAATCATTTGAAAGACAATCTTTGTTGGCGGAGGGTCAGAAAGGTTATTTGTGGCAGGCTATAGGGCTTCATCCCACCTCTGTAAAGGAGAATTGGAAGGAAGAGCTGCAATTTGTATATGATCAGCTGCAGAGGGGAGGGTATGTGGCAGTAGGGGAGATAGGGCTGGACGGCTATTGGAGCAGAGAATTCATTGAGGAACAGAAACAGGTCTTTAGGGAGCAGCTGCTTTTGGCCAAAAGATATTCGCTTCCTGTGATAATCCACCTTAGAGAGGCGACGGAGGAGCTCTTCGAGGTGCTTGATTCGCCGGGTATAGCCCCTTTTAAAGGGGTCTTTCATGCCTTTTCCGGAAGTGTGGAGAGTTACAGAAGGCTGAAAAGGTATGGGGAGATAAAATTTGGAATCGGGGGTGTCGTAACATATAAAAATGCAGGGGTGGCCCTCTCGCTTAAATCCATGCCGCTCGAAGATCTTCTCCTTGAGACAGACTCGCCATGGCTTGCCCCCGTCCCTTTTAGAGGAAAGCGGAATGAAAGCTCCCGTCTGATTGAGATAGCATCTAAGATTGCCCTGATAAAAGAGGTTACTATAGAGGAGGTTGCAGCTGTCACCTCCATTAATGCAGAAAAGATGTTCGGAATATAATTGCACATGAAACAAAAAAAGCAGAGATCCATTCTTCTGATATATACAGGAGGCACGATAGGGATGAAGCAAGACCCCGAGACCCTTGCGCTTGTCCCGTTTAACTTTAACCAGATAGAGCAGGAGGTACCCGAGCTGAAAAAGTTCGGTTATGAAATAAGTTCCTGCTCCTTTGAACCGCTTATAGACTCCTCAAACGTAACCCCGGAATTCTGGATAGATCTGGTAAAGCTTATAAAGACCAATTATAGACGATACGACGGTTTTGTGATACTGCACGGAACTGATACCATGTCCTATTCCGCCTCTGCCCTCAGCTTTATGCTGGAAAATCTGGAAAAACCGGTAATCTTTACAGGAAGCCAGCTCCCTATAGGAATTTTAAGAACAGACGGAAAGGAGAACCTTATCTCCTCAATTGAAATTGCCGCCGCCGTAGACGACATGGGGCGGGCAATTGTGCCTGAGGTCTGTATCTACTTTGAAAACAAGCTTTTCAGAGGAAACAGGACCACAAAATATAATGCGGAAAACTTCAGCGCCTTCCACTCTGCCAACTATCCTCCCCTTGCCGAGGCGGGAATTCATATAAAGTTTAATGTCAATAATATCCTATACCCTGAAAGCTGGGGGAGGGAACTTAAGATTCATACCGCTCTCAATACCAATGTCGCCATACTCAAACTTTTCCCGGGAATTACAAATAAGATTATAGACTCCGTGCTGAATGCAGAGGGGTTGAGAGGGGTGATACTGGAAACCTACGGATCGGGCAATGCTCCTACCGTCAGATGGTTTACAGATGCCCTCCGGAGAGGAGTCGAGAGAGGGCTTGTAATTGTTAACGTGACTCAATGCCAGGCAGGAAACGTTGATATGGGTACGTATGAAACGGGGATTGCTCTAAGTAGAACCGGTGTGGTGGGCGGAGAAGATATCACCACAGAGGCGGCACTCTCCAAGTTATTTTTTCTAATGGGGAAATACACTGATATAAAGGAGATTAAAAAGCAGTTTGCAAAAAATTTACGAGGGGAAATTACAGTTTGATAACATATATGGAAATTTTTTTTTAAATTGCGCATTGTTCGGTTTAAGGCGAAACATAATTACTTAAATAGATTGTTTAATTTTAATTACTCAAAAAATTTATGAAAAAATTTTTCATGTTTTTGGCAGTATTTGGCTTAATGGCTTTTGCTGCTCAGTATGTTAATGCTCAGGAACTGGGTGCCAACGGGTTGTCGGTTCAGACAGATGCTCCTGTATACCAGCAGATCAAGGCAAAATTCATCGAAGGTGGTGCAGGATTTATGGGTACGGTGCTGTTGTGCCTTATCTTTGGTCTTGCCATTTCAATTGAGAGACTTATTTATTTAAATCTTGCCACTACAAATGTTCCTAAATTCCTTGCCAAGGTTGAGGGTGCTCTTACAAGCGGCGGCGTTGAGGCGGCTAAAGAGGTTTGCCGTAATACCCGCGGTCCTGTCGCAAGTATCTTCTATCAGGGTCTGCTTCGCGCAGGTGAGGGTCCTGAGGCTGTAGAGAAGGCGGTCGTTTCATACGGCGGGGTTCAGATGAGCCAGTTGGAGAGCGGTCTCGGTTGGATTCAGTTGTTCATTGCAGTTGCTCCTTCATTGGGATTCCTCGGAACGGTAATTGGTATGATTGCAGCGTTCGATGCTATTGAGGTTGCGGGTGATATCTCTCCTAACATCGTTGCGGGAGGTATGAAAATTGCCTTGATTACTACTGTCGGCGGTCTGATAGTTGCCATTATTCTTCAGTTTATCTATAGCTTTATCGTTTCCAAAATCGATAGCGTTGTATTGTCAATGGAGAATGCATCTATTTCACTTGTCGATATGATAGTAAAAAACAAAAAATAATAAATCAACATGAAATTTCTTAAATATTTATTATACGCATTGCTGATACTATCCGCTGTATGCATGATTGCATTCTATGCGACAGGCTATTCAGACGGAATGGTAAGCGCATCGCTCAACTGGGCAGTCGTGCTCTTGGTAATTGCCTTGTTGAGTGCACTGGTGATGCCTTTGTTCTTCTCTTCGGGAAGAAATCTCAAGGGCACCCTTGTCAAACTGGGAATAGCATTGGTTTTGTGCGTCGTTTCATATCTTATTGCCAATTCATCACTTGAGGTAAGTATAAATGTCGAGACTACGGATGCTGCCTTGAAATGGACTGATGCCGGTCTGAAACTCGCTTGTATTCTGGTAGTGGGAGTAATCCTTGCCATCATTTCCGGCTTCTTTGTTAACCTTGTCAGAAAAAATTAAGGTATAAATATGGCTAAAAATAATAAAACGCCCGGTATCAATGCGAGCTCAATGGCCGACATCTCGTTCTTGTTGCTGATTTTCTGGTTAACTACAACAACAATGAACAACGACAAGGGTCTGCAGCGTCGTTTGCCTCCTATGCCTGAGGATGGCGCCAAAATGGAGGATGTTAAGATTAACCGTAGAAATATCATTCAGGTCAAGATTAACTCGAACGACAGGATCATTGCCGGCGGTGAGATTATGGATGTCTCTATGATAAAGGATAAGATCAAGGAGTTTATTACAAATCCTGCCAATCTTGAGACACTCCCCGAGAAAGAGATGAAGAATATTGAGGGATTCGGTGAGTATCCGGTATCCAAGGGAGTTGTGTCGTTACAGAATGACCGCGGAACAAGTTATGATGCCTATCTGCATGTCCAGAATGAGCTGGCAAAGGCATTTAACGAAATCCGCGATGATTTTGCACGTCAGAATTTTGGAACGATATACAACAATCTTGATGAAGATAAACAGAAAATAGTTCGTGAGGCTGTTCCGTTGAGCCTGTCCGAGGCTGAGCCTAAGGATGTGGGACGAAGCGCCAGAAGATAAAACAGGAGGAAACAAAGTATGGCTAAATTTTCGAGATCGGGAAAAAAGGATATGCCCGCAATGAATACATCATCTCTTCCTGATATTGTCTTCATGATACTCTTCTTCTTCATGGTAACGACACAGCTTAGAGATACTGAACCTTTGGTAACTGTAAGAGTCCCGGAAGCATCGGAGATTGCTAAACTGGAGAGAAAGGATCTGGCATCGTATATAAACATCGGTGCTCCTATCATTTCAAAACAGGCGGAATTCGGTACGGATGCCCGTATCCAGTTAAATGACTCTTTCAAGAATGTAGATGATATTAGAGACTTTGTGGCTGCCGAGCGTGAAAATCTCAGTGAGGCCGACCGTAGCTTCATGACGGTTGTCATTAAGGCTGACCGTGATGTTCGTATGGGTATCGTAACAGATGTAAAGCAGGAGTTGAGACGTTGCTCTGCATTGAAGATAATGTACTCTGCAAAAGCTCCGGCTGCCAACGACTTCTAGACCAAAGTCGCTATAGACAGAGGGGCTGGCCCAAAAGGCCGGCCTCTTTTTTTTTCTCTATCAGATAAAAATCCGAACAGGTTTTTTTGTACCTTTGGGGTGACTTTTCAACAGATTTTACAATGAAACCATTAAAATTTTTCTTATCTGCCATCCTTTTGGCAGTCGTTTTTTCACTCTCTTCCTGTGTTTCTGAAGGAGGGAAAAGTGCCAGATATGTTTTCTATTTTATAGGCGATGGAATGGGATTCTCGCATGTAGCTCTTACAGAGGCATATCTTGCAACCAAAGAGGGGAAGATTGGAAGTGATCCGCTAAGATTTTCGTCATTTCCTGTAATGGGTATGGCAACTACCTACTCGGCAAGTAACTATATTACCTGTTCGTCTGCGGCCGGTACCGCTCTCTCTACGGGAAGAAAGACCAATAACGGAATGTTGGGCATGGCTCCGGACAGCACAAAACTCAGAAGCATAGCATACGATATTCACGATGCGGGTTACAAGGTTGGTATAATAACCACGGTTACAATAGACCACGCCACTCCGGGTGCGTTTTATGCAAACTCGCCCGATCGTAACGACTACTACACCGTTGCAGCCCAGTTGCCTGAGTCTGGTTTCGAGTTCTTCGGAGGCGGCGGTTTTGAGGGGTTGAAGAAGATGGGCGATAGAAAGTCTCCGTTTGAGATAGCGGCGGAAAATGGCTATACAGTTCTCTATGGCGAGAGTGATTTTGAGGCAAATAAAGGAAATGCAGAGAAGATTATCTATTTCCAGAGCAAAGGAAAGGAGAATGACATTCTTCCTTATGCATTCGACAGAGACAGCAGTGACCTTACCCTTGCAGAACTTGTAAAGGGGGCTGTCGAGGTGCTGGATAATGAGAAGGGTTTCTTTATAATGGCAGAGGGCGGAAAGATAGATTGGGCTGCCCACTCGAATGATGTGACCAATACAATATATGAGACTCTTGACTTTGATCAGGCCATAGAGGTGGCATATCAGTTCTACCTCCGGCATCCTGATGAGACTCTTATAGTGGTTACCGCAGATCATGAGACAGGCGGTGTTACCCTTGGACGTACAAAGGGATATACATTTGACCTCTCAATAGTGCCAGACAGAAGGAGTGATGCAAAAGGGCTGGAGACAAACGTTGAGAATTATATGGAACAGATACCTGTGGATTCCCTTTCAAAGGCAGCCAGGATAGGATGGACAACGCGCTCTCACACAGGCGGGGCGGTTCCCGTATTTGCAATAGGATCGGGAAGCGATAAATTTGCTGGCAGAATGGATAATACTCAGATTCCCGCCAGGATAAAGGAGGCAATGGCACTTTAATTATGAGAAAGCTGTTTTTAATCCTTTTTACCCTGCTTCTCTTTGCCAATGCGGCTCTTTATGCAGAGAAAAACAACTCGCCGAAGCGGGAGTTCAGAGGAGCCTGGATTCATATTGTTGGAAACAAGAAGATCGCCACCCTTACCACAGAACAGGCAAAACAACTTTTTCTTGATGTCATAGACTCCTGCTATCTTGCAGGGTGTAATGCCATAATTTTTCAGGTGAGACCGACCGCCGACGCATTTTATGAGTCGGAGATTGAACCGTGGACAAGATATCTGACAGGTGTGCAGGGAAAGGCCCCGGAGCCATATTGGGATCCGCTTCAGTTTGCCATAGAGGAGTGTCACAAAAGGGGAATGGAGCTGCATGCATGGTGTAATCCCTACAGAGTTACCCTTGAGCAGACAGATACCCTCTGCAGCGACCATCTTTACTATAAGAATCCTTCGATATTCGTTAAATATGGAAAACAGCTCTTCTTTAATCCGGGAGAGCCTTTGGCACGCGAACATACAATAAAGGTGATAACGGATATTGTCGCCAGATATGATGTGGACGCAATTCACTTCGATGATTACTTCTATCCCTATCCTGTCCTGGGAGAGGAGTTCAATGACAAGGCCACATTCGAAAAGTATGGCCCGCAACAGGGGTTCGGCCCCGACAGGAAGGCAGACTGGAGGCGTAACAATGTTACAATGCTTATAAAGGAGCTGGGTAAGGCGATAAAGGAGGTGAAACCTTGGGTGAGATTTGGAATCAGCCCGTTCGGAGTTCATAGAAACAAGAAGGATACTACTGACGGTAGCGGAAGCGATACCGATGCGTTTTCAAACTATGAACAGCTGTTTGCAGATGTGCCTCTCTGGGTAGAGAAGGGGTATATAGATTATAACGTACCTCAGATTTACTGGAAGATAGGCCATCCAAAGGCAGATTATCAGGTGCTTGTAAAGTGGTGGAATGATAATACCAAAAGGGGGCAGTTATATATAGGGCAGAATATCTCCACATTCTGCGAAAAGGATTTGCAGAATCCCTCCACAACCCAGATGGCAAGGAAGATGGAGCTTGTAAGGGAGCTGCCGAATGTAGACGGGAATGTATGGTGGCCGGGCTGGTCCATAGAGAAGAATGTGTGCAATATTGCAGATAGCCTTATTGTTAAATATCAGAAGTATCGTGCCCTTATTCCGGCCTATAAGGAGATAGATTCCCTCTCTCCGCAGGCTTTGGAGCATATAGAGAGGGATGGGAACCTTATCAGGTGGAGACAGAGCAGATCACAGGCTGCAGATCCAATGCAAAAGGCTCTCTTCTATGTTGTCTACTGCTTCCCGGAGGGGGTAGATGTAGATATCGAGAGGCCTGAATATATAGTAAAGATTACAAACGGCACCGAATATAATATGGTTGGGGAGAATAACGGGTACGGTACAGGATGCAGGTATGTGGTTACCGTTGTTGACCGTTGCTGGAATGAGAGTGAACCGTCGGCAATAATCGAGTCTGTACGGCAGCAAAGGAAGTATTCAGATCACTATTATGAAAGAATGGCCCAGTTTGAGGCAGAATCCCCAATCTGCAACAAGGATATTGTTTTTCTTGGAAACAGCCTTACAGAGGGGGGAAACTGGAGTGAATATTTCTCCACAACAGAGGAGAGGCTCAATAAAAAAGGGGGTGCAATCCGTAACAGGGGCATTATAGGCGATACCGCAGAGGGAATTTCAGACAGGCTTGATGAGATAACAAAGGGAGCTCCAAAAAAGATTTTCCTCCTTTGCGGGGTAAATGATATAAGCCACGATCTTACAGTGGATGAGATAGTAAAAAGAATCGAGAGGCTTATTGTAAAGATAAAGAGAGACTCTCCAAAGACAAAACTTTATCTGCAGAGTCTGCTTCCTTTTAACGAGAGCTTTAAGAGATATAAAAATCTCAATGGAAAGAGCTGGATGGTCTCTGAGATAAATGTGGAGCTGAAACGGCTTGCCCGACTCTACAAGATAAAATTTCTTAATATCTATCCTCTCTTCCTTGAGGATGGAAAGGTGGTTCTAAACCCTTCAATCACCTCCGATGGACTGCATCTTGACAAAGAGGGATACCGGATATGGAAGGATGCAATAGAAAAGTATGTAAAATAACGGATAACAGTGGTAGAAATCAAAGATTGAATTATGAGTGAAATTAAGCGGAAGATGATTTCCATGCTCCTTAAAACGGCTCCTGGAGAGAGCGTTCTGGCAAAGGGCTGGGTGAGGACGAAAAGAGGAAACAAGAGCGTGTTCTTTATAGCTCTTAATGACGGCTCTACAATAAACAATATCCAGATTGTGTGTAACCCCAATCATTTTCCGGAGCAGTTGCTTAAAGATATTACAACAGGAGCGTGTATTGCCGTTGAGGGGAAACTGGTTGAATCTTTGGGAAAGGGGCAGAGTGTGGAGATACAGGCAGAGCGGATAACCCTTTACGGAAAGGCAGACCCTGAACAGTACCCTCTTCAGAAAAAGGGGCATAGCATGGAGTTTCTGCGGGAGATTGCCCATTTAAGGCCACGGACAAATACCTTTGGGGCTGTTTTAAGGATCAGGCATGCAATGGCCTTCGCCATTCATAATTACTTCAATTCAAAAGGGTTCTTTTATCTGCACACCCCGATAATCACAGCCTCTGATTGTGAGGGGGCGGGGGAGATGTTCCAGGTTACCACACTGGATTTAAACAATATTCCAAAGAACGAAAATGGAACGGTGGACTTTTCCCAGGATTTCTTTGGAAAACAGACCTCTCTTACAGTAAGCGGACAGCTTGAGGGTGAGTTGGGTGCAATGGCATTGGGGCAGATATATACCTTCGGTCCCACATTCCGTGCAGAAAACTCCAACACCCCGCGTCACCTTGCGGAGTTCTGGATGGTGGAGCCGGAAGTGGCCTTTAACGATGTCTATGACAATATGGACCTTGCAGAAGATTTTATAAAATATCTTGTACGTTACGCACTTGAAAACTGTATGGATGATCTGCGTTTTTTGAACGACATGTTCGACAAGGAGCTTATTGCAAGGCTGGAGGGTGTGGTCAATACAGAATTTGTAAGGCTTACATACACAGAGGGGATAAAAATCCTTGAAAAGGCAGGAATAAAGTTTGAGTTTCCGGTAAGCTGGGGCGTAGACCTGCAGAGCGAGCATGAGAGGTATCTGGTGGAGAAGCACTTTAAAAAACCGGTTATGGTTACAGATTATCCTAAGGATATAAAGGCCTTCTATATGAAACAAAATGAGGATGGCAGGACTGTAAGGGGAATGGATGTGCTCTTCCCTAAGATTGGAGAGATAATAGGCGGGTCCGAGCGTGAATATAGCTATGAAAAGTTGCAGCAGAGAATAGATGAACTTAAGATGGACCAGACAAACCTCCGGTGGTATATGGATACCCGCCGCTTTGGAACAGCCCCGCACAGCGGCTTTGGTTTGGGGTTTGAAAGACTTTTGCTCTTTGTTACCGGTATGTCAAACATCAGAGATGTGATACCTTTCCCACGTACCCCTAAATCTGCCGAATTTTAATCTTAAGATTATGTTGATAATAGGAATTGCCGGCGGAACCGGCTCGGGAAAGACCACTGTGGTGCAAAAACTGCGTGAATTGCTGCACGAGGATATTGTAGTAATTCCGCAGGATGCCTATTATAAGGATTGCAGCCACCTTAGTGCTGAAGAGAAGGCTGTACAGAACTTCGACCATCCCGATTCAATAGATTTCGACCTGCTTGTCGAGCAGTTGGACGAACTTAAGGCGGGCCGCTCCGTTGAGCAGCCGGTATACTCCTATATAACCTGCAGTCGCTCCAAGACTGAAACCGTGAGGGTAAATCCCGCCCGTATAATTATAGTTGAGGGGTTGCTTATCTTTACATGTGAAAGGCTGAGGAGTATGTTCGACATTAAAATCTTTGTGGATGCCGATTCAGATGACCGCCTTTCACGGGTAATTGCAAGGGACATTGTAGAGAGAGGCAAAAATGTGGAGCAGGTACTTAAAAGGTATCAGAGTACGGTAAAACCCATGCATCTACAGTTTATAGAGCCGAGCAAGCGTTATGCAGATATAATAATTCCACAGGGCGGTCATAACAGGGTGGCTATAGACATCCTGGCGGCAACAGTAGAAAAGGCGCTTAAGGAGAGTAACGGTGCTGAAAAATCTCTTTAAAAATAAAGACAAGAAGATAGGATTCTACACCACGCTGATTTTTCATCTTGTGGCGTTGATTGTGCTTTTGTCTGCCTCCATAGGCAGGGTTATGGAGAGAGAGGATAGTTTTGTGCTTGATTTTACAGGGTATGAAGAGCTTGAAAAACAGATTAAGGCTCTTCAGGTAAAGGAGAGGGCAGAAAAGGAGGTTGAGCGGCTGCTTTCGGGGGAGAATCAGGCAAGGGTGAGAGACGAATATAGAAATGTTGCGGTGGACAGGAGCGGGAGCCGGCTTAAGGATGACCGTTTCAAAAACCCCTCTCAGGTTTATGAGGAGGCGGAGGAGCTGCAGCGCAGACTGGATGAATCCCGCAGGCGGGCCGAGATGGAGCAGGGGAGTGATGAGCTCCTTCAGACTAGAAAAAAAAATTCTGAAAAGGGTGAAGAAAGTTATAGGGGACCGTCGGTTATCTCATATAGTCTGAATGGAAGAAAGGCTCTCTCTCTCCCTGTTCCCGTCTATAAATGTTATGCGGGGGGAGATGTAAGTGTCAGAATAACTGTAAATAGAAAAGGGTATGTCGTTGCCGCCTCTGTTATTGCGGGAGCATCGTCTGCAGATGAGTGTCTTGTGCGTGCCGCTATAGATGCGGCAAGGAGAAGCCGTTTCAGGGCCTCTCTTTCAGCTCCTGAAAAGGAGACGGGTGAAATTGTCTATAGGTTTATTGCCCAATAGAGACCTTTTCCAGTGCCACTGCAATTCTGCGAAGTGTCTCCTCCTTTCCTATAAAGTAGATAATGTCCGCTATTCCCAGCCCCTTTGCCTCTCCCGCAAAGAAGAGCCTTAGGGTATTCATTGTGGGACCCATCTTCCAGCCATTCTCCTTTATATAGCCTGTAAGAGTCTCTTCAATTGCCAGAACAGCTCTAGGCTTGTCTGCGTACGGAGCCTTTGCAACCTGCATATTTGCAATAAGAATCTCTATCTTCTTTATATTCTCAATATTTTCAGGGGTGCAGAACTTCTTTACATCGCCCTCTGCATACCCCTTCGGGGGAAGAAACAGATAGTGACATATACTCCAGAAGTCCGTTACAAAGTGGGCTCTCTCCTTAATAAGGGCACAAAGCTGCTCCAGATACTCTTTCGGATATTTAGCCGCATCTATCCCCTCTTTGTCTAACACCTTTGCAAAGTCTGTCGCAAGGCTCTCATCGCTCTGCATACGCAGATACTCCTGGTTAAACCATTTTGCCTTTTCGGGGTTAAATCTTGCCCCGGACTTTATAACCCTCTCAAGAGAGAAGGCCTTTACCAGTTCGCCAAGAGAGAATATCTCCTGCTCTGTGCCGGGGTTCCACCCTAACAGGGCCAGCATATTTATAAATGCCTGAGGATAGTAGCCATCTTCTCTATAGCCGCGGGAAACCTCTCCTTCTGCATTTACCCATTTAAGGGGGAATACAGGGAAGCCAAGTCTGTCGCCATCTCTTTTGCTTAACTTTCCCTTGCCGTCGGGTTTAAGAAGCAGGGAGAGGTGGGCAAACGAGGGTCTGCTCTCATCCCAGCCGAATGCCTCATAAAGCAGATAGTGCAGCGGCAGCGATGGAAGCCACTCTTCACCTCTTATGACATCTGTAATCTGCATAAGGTGGTCATCAACCACATTGGCCAGATGGTAGGTGGGCAGGCCGTCTGCAGCCTTCCATAGTACTTTGTCGTCTAAGGTGTTGCTGTTTATCTCTATATGGCCTCTGATCATGTCATCCATTTTCACCACCCTGTTTTCCGGGTTTTTAAATCTTATGGTCCAGTTGTTTCCCTCGGTCAGAAGCCTGTCCACTTCATCCTTTGGGAGGGTCAGGGAGTTTTTAAGCTCCTTTCTTGTTATATGGTTATATGTAAAGGTCTTTTTTTGAGCCTCGGCCTCCTTCCTCTTTGCCTCAAGTTCGGCGGAGGTATCAAAGGCGTAATATGCAAAGCCTTTAGCTATAAGATCTTCTGCATATTTTCTATAAATCGGTTTGCGCTGCGACTGCCTGTATGGAGCATAGGGATGCCTTGGAGAGGGAGTCTCCACAATCTTTCCCTGCTCGTCTACCCCCTCATCGGGCAGGATGCCGCACCATTTCAGAGATTCAATTATATACTCCTCCGCTCCGGGTACAAACCTTTGGGAATCGGTATCTTCTATTCGCAATACAAAATCTCCTCCGGCCTGTTTGGCATAGAGATAGTTGTATAATGCTGTCCTTACGCCTCCTATATGGAGCGGCCCTGTAGGGCTGGGAGCAAATCTTACACGTCTTTTTCCCTGACTCATATTTTTGAATATTATGAGGCAAAATTAAATCATATTAGACAGATTGCCAAACTATTTTACTATTGTTCCTTTTTGTTTACCTTTACAGCGGAAATGTTTTAAAAACAAATGATTATGGTTAAAAATCAGCTATTGAGAGCGGTAGCCTCTCTTCTTGTTGCAGCTCTGTTTTTCTCCTGCAGCGGACCTGCTGTAAATATTGTCGACAAATCGTTCAATGAACAGGTGGCAGGGCGGTACAGGATAAATGTCAGGAGTTCCTTTTATAACTCATCAGATGAAAAGTTGAATGAGGCGCTTGAACCTCTTAACGATTCTCTCTCCTCTATTGTAAGCTCTATTGTAGAAGAATTTATGGAGAATGTGGGATTTATGGGAGACTCTATCCCCAGAGAATCAGGTTATGAGAGAGAACTTTATGTAAGGGATACCATCTGCTCAGCTACAAAGAAGCTGGTAAGTGTAAGATATACCATCTATCAATTTACAGGGGGAGCCCATGGCAATACAACCTCCTTTGCCTTGAATTATCTGCCGGAGCAGAAAAGATTCCTTGAAAAAGAGGAGTTTTTCAAGGTCGGTGAGGCTGTTGTAGACAGTCTGTTGCAGAGTTGCTTTGTAGATGCAGACTCTGTCTGTTATGCAGTTCCTACAGTGGAACTGGCCTCCTCTATAAACTTTACGGAGGATGAGGTAATATTTGTATATGACAGGTATGTTATAGGCCCCTATTCAGCGGGGGAGGTGGAGATTAGGGTTCCTGCCAGCCGTTGTCGTTAAAGAGTCTCTCTCTTCTGAGACAGGCAGGTTCATGTTCCAGTTTTGAGATATCTTCTCCCGGCTCAAGTATGAGTGCGGGTTTTCCCTTTATTTTTCTATATCTCCATTCACTTCCCTGCTCCTTTGTATTCTTCTCTTCCTCAGGAGAGTCGTTCTCCTGCTCCTCTCCCTCCTTGGCGGAGTAGTTGAGACGGGCGCCGGAGATGGTCTCGGGCGAAAAGATCCGGTCTTCTCCAAGGATTATTGTGTCTGGGTCGCCAATATCTACCTGTGGCAGGTTGTTTATCTTAAAGCCTGTAGCTACGATAGTTACGCTGATTTCATCTCCAAGATTGGGATCCAGCACCACACCTCTTTTGAACTTCTCGGGGGTGCCGGTGTAGCTGTTCACATACTCCATTATCTGGTTAAGTTCGGTCATGGTCAGGCCGTTATCTTTACCTGAACTTATGTTTACCAGGACTCCGCTTGCGGTTTCAAGGTCGCAGTCGTTGAGCAAAGGAGATTCGAAAGCCATTTCAACGGCTTTCGAGGCTCTGTCTGAGCCGGAAGCGGTGCCTATACCCATAATAGCCATTCCGCTATCTTTCATCACCATCTTTACATCTGCAAAATCCACATTTATAAAGCCCGGTTTCGTTATGATTTCGGCTATGCTCTTTACCGCTGTGTTCAGCACTTCGTTGGCCCTTGGAAAGGCCTCGAACGCGCGTATTGTGCCAAAGACTTCATAAAGTTTCTGGTTATCTATTATAAGAAGGCTGTCTACATGTTTGCGCAGTTCCCTTATCCCTATAAGTGCCCTTTTAAGGAAGGCCTCGCCCTCATCGCGGAATGGCAGGGTTACAACCCCCACAGTCAGCTTCCCAAGCTCCTTTGCCACCTGGGCAATTACAGGGGCAGCACCTGTACCTGTACCGCCTCCCATACCGGCAGTGATAAAGACCATTTCGCTCTGGTCGGAGAGCATCTTCTTAATCTTCTCCACACTATCTACTGCAGCCTTTCTCCCCTTCTCGGGGTCACAGCCGGCACCAAGCCCCTTGTTACCCAGATAGAGCTTGTTTACGACATGGTTGTTCTCAAGAGACTGCTTGTCTGTGTTGCAGACCACAAACTCCACATCTTTTATCCCCTGAGTGTACATTGTATCTACAGCATTACACCCTCCGCCTCCAATACCTATAACCTTGATTATGGATTTTGAACAGGGCTCCCACCCCTCGGGAATTTTTATATCGTAGCTCTCTTTCATATTATGCCTGATTATCTTGGTTAAACATCTTGTCTGTATTGAATATATTGAGAATATTCTTGAAGAGCTTCTTCTTCTCCTTAGGCTTCTCTGCACTCTCCTCCTCCTTTTGAGACCGGTCTTCAGACTGCTCCTCCTCGCCGAAAAATTCATAATTTATGGGAGTGACACTCTTGTAGATTGTCTTTTCTCTCTCCATTATCTCAAATCCTGCAAGAACAAGCCCCACGGCAGTGGCGCTCTCCGGTGCAAACACCTCCGGCAGGGACTCTCCCGAAATTCTCTCCTGAGGGTGGGCAACCTTTGCCTCAAGATTTGTTACCATTGTGGCAAGACGCGTTATATTCTGCATTTTTGCCCCACCGCCTGTAAGTACAAGCCCTCCCTTCAGTTTGTTTTTATAGCCCGATTGCTCGATTTCGTAATCAATTGCCTCGAAAATCTCAATCATTCTGGCCGCTATTATTTTGGATAGAGAGGGAAGCTTTATCTCCCTTTTTCCCCTTCCGCCTACTCCGGGAATTACAATCTTCTTTTGCGGGGCATAGTCGGGGCAACAGGTGCCAAACTGAATCTTCATTATCTCGGCATCTTTTGATGTTATGCCACAGACCATCTTGATATCCTCCGTTACAGAGTTCCCGCCAAATGGGATGACTGCCGCATGTCTTATAATATTATCCTGAATGACAAGTAGCTTTGAGGCACCTCCCCCTATATCCAATATTGCCACGCCAAGTTCCGATTCATCCGGTGTCACGACGGCCTTTGCAGAGGCAATGGGCTCAAGAGTCACCTCCTTTAGCTCTATACCGGCACGTGTAACCACATTTTTCCGCATGTTTACAGAGTTGCTCTTCCCTATAAAAAGTTTGAAGTTGGCGTTAATCTGCTGTCCGCTCATTCCTGCCGGATCGCTTATACCCATAAAGTCATCTATATTATAAAACTGGGGAATCACATGCAACACCTTCTCTCCATTCTGTACAAAGGTGTTATACATGATATTTGTAAATTTATCTATCTCATCTTTGGTTATTATCTGGTCAGGCTCGCTTCTTGTGGTTTGGTTAGAGGTGGTTACACATCTGATATTCTGCCCTGAAAGGCCAACGAAGACCTGGTTTATCTTGGCCCCTATACCGCTCTCTACAGAGTGGATTACCGGAAGAAGAGAGTCCAGTGCATTCTGTATGTTTATAACCTCTCCTCTTGCAATTCCCCTTGAGGGCGACTGGCAATACCCTATAATCTTAATTGTATTGGCAATTCTCTCGCCCACAATACAGGCTATCTTTGTTGTTCCCAAATCAATTGCTGCTATCAGACTTCTCATGACTCTCTAAATTTTAATGCCTAATTATTCACTTTACAGACTATCTGTCCCTTATACTTTAAATTTACCTCGCCATACTGTTCCCATCCTCTCTGCGGAGCGATATTTTTGTAAAACGCAAACAGTTTTCTGAATTTCTTCTCTATATCATCGGGCGGCCCGAAGATAATCTTTATTTTCCCAACCTTAGGGGAGAGGATAAGGTCACCGTTCTGCTCAATGTAAATCTGCTCTATCATTGCGCTCCAGAAGGGATTGCTGTTAAGAAACTTCCCCAAATCCAGGATTTTGCCTAACCATGGCATCTGCTCCTCAGCCGCCTTGCCTCTGTAATCTGTGTCAAGGTACAGAGGAATGTGTCCCGAAACAACCGGCACATAGGAGGTAAAGCTCTCCATAAGAGGAAATATATACCCCGACTCATCTATATAGAAGCCTCCGTTAAGGGTTTCGATTCTTAAAACGGGTCTGCGCTGTGTTATCTTTATCCTCATTATCCCATCTCTTGTAAGGCTGGCCTGAGACTCCTTTATGGCACTTCTTCCGGTAAGCAGCCGCTCAATCCGGGCAAGATTAATTTCATTGCATCTTTTACCTATAATCTCTCCGTCGAGCTGTGAAACAATTCCTATAACCTCTTTTTTACTTACAAACTTGTTGACAGCACTGTCTGATATCTCCACCTCCACACTCCGGCAGACAGACTCACCGCTCTTTGCCGCATAGAGGGCAAGTGCAAAGTAAAAATATGCGACAGCCGCCGCAGCCAGGAGCGTAATAACCGAATATGTGACTATCTTTTTTAACATTGCGCTCTATCTGCTCTTCCTTGATACAATCTCTGTAATAGGTTCTATAAAGCGGTCTATATCGCCTGCTCCAAATGTAACCAGCACATCTGTATTCTCCCTCTCTATATAGGGGAGAAGCTCCTCCTTATGCAACATTATCTTATTGGAAATCGTTACCTTGTCATATATGATTCTGGAGGTTACCCCTTCGATAGGTTCCTCCCTTGCCGGGTAGATATCCAAAAGTACAAGCTTGTCTGCAAGTGAGAGACTCCGGGCAAATTCAGCTGCAAAATCCCTGGTACGGCTGTAGAGATGAGGCTGGAAGATTGCGCAGATCTGCCTTCCTGGAAAGATCTCTCTCAAAGAGAGGAGCGCAGAGCTCAGCTCCTTGGGATGGTGGGCATAATCATCTACATAGACCGCCTTTGAGGTGTTTACATGCACATCCAGTCTTCTCTTTACTCCTTTGAACTCATAAAGAGCCCTCTTTACCTTTTCCGGTGCGGTTCCGTAAAGAAGTGCTGCAGCGGCGGCTGCAACCCCATTCTCTGCATTTACCCTTCCTGGAACCCCCATCAGGCACTCCTTTATGACCTCTGTCGGGGTGTGGAGATCAAACTTAAAGTGCCCCTCCCCGGTAATGGTTATATTCTCTGCATAGAAATCGGCCTGCCCGCCAAGAGAGTAGGTATAACGCCTTGCCGGAACCTTGTAAAAATCCAGGCATACCCCCTTTTTTATTATAATAGACCCGTTTTCCTTTACCTGAGAGGCAAAGGTTTCAAAGGCCTCCTTTACCGCCCCATAAGTCTTGTATATATCAAGATGATCCGGATCTGCAGAAGTGATTATCGCAATATCCGGATACAGCTGCAAAAACGAGCGGTCAAACTCGTCTGCCTCGGCAACCAGCACCTTGTTTTTGCCAAGAAGCAGATTGGTATTATAATTTTTTGAAATACCTCCTAAAAATGCGGAGCAGCCCATACCGCTATTTGTAAATATATGGGCCAGTAATGTGCTTGTTGTGGTCTTGCCATGGGTTCCGGCTACCGCCAGAGTAAACTGTCCTCTTGCTATCTCTCCCAAAGCCCTTGACCTCTTTATAAGTCTGTATCCCCGCTCCTTTACATAGAGCAGCTCACCAAAATCTTCGGGAACGGCGGGGGTATAGATTACCAGAGAGTTCTGCGGATTATTGGGAATGGCCTCAATATTACAGTCGTAATGGATTGCCATTCCCTCATGCTCCAGTTCTCTTGTAAGGGGGGAGGGGGTTCTGTCGTATCCACTCACCTTGTAGCCCGCATGATTATAGTAGCGGGCTATGGCACTCATTCCAATTCCACCTATTCCTATCAGATATACATTTCCAATCATACTCTTTCTTTGTGCGGTTTATCCCCCTTGACCAGTTCTATGCAATACTCTGCAATTCGCTTGGCCGCATCGGGCTTTGCTGACTTCAATATATTCTCTTCAAAAACTCTTCTCTCTTTTTCATTTGAAAGCAACTCCTTTACAAGAGGAATAAGCTTTTGCTGCGCCTCGGCATCCTTCACCATTGCCGCCGCCCCCTTTTTTACCAGTGACATTGCATTATGTGTCTGGTGATCTTCGGCCACTATTGGAGATGGAACAAAGATGGCGGCTTTGCCCGCAATTGCAAGTTCCGAAATGGTGCCCGCACCCGCCCGGCTTATTACAATGTCGGCCGCCGCATAAGCCAGATCCATACGTCTTATAAAGTCTGTGTAGTAAATTCCCCTGCACTCTCTGCCCTTCATAAAGGCATCTGTCTCGGCCTTATAATATTTGCCGCACTGCCAGATAAGCTGAACGCTCTGCTCATTGCCGTTAAATAGGGAGCCGCTCTCAATCTCCCGTTTCATACATTCGTTAAGGGTCCTGCACCCCAGACTGCCGCCTACAACAAAAACCGTTCTCTTTTCCGGGGAGAGAGAGTAAAACTTCAACCCCTCTTCCCTCTGCCCAGGAGCGGACCGGATTATATCACTTCTCACAGGATTCCCTGTAATGGCAATCTTCTCTTTTGGGAAAAAACGCTCCATACCCTCATAGGCTACACATATCATTCGGGCAGATTTGCCGTTTTTGCGATTTACCAGCCCGGCAAATGAGTTCTGCTCCTGCAATAAAACGGGAATTCCCCTCTTGGCTGCGGCAGCTACAATGGCGGCGCTTGCATAGCCGCCCACTCCCACTACCAAATCGGGACCAAACCTCTTCAATATCTTTTTTGCCTTAAAAAGGCACTTTATATAATCTATGGCTATAAAGAGATTCGACGGATTATAGAGCGGTCTCTTTAATCCCCTTGCAGGAATCCCCTCTATCTCATATCCTGCTGCGGGAACCCTCTCCATCTCCATACGCCCCTCGGCTCCCACAAAGAGTATACTGGCATTGCCGTCGAGATCCTTAATTGCATTTGCAATTGAAATTGCCGGGAATATGTGGCCTCCTGTGCCGCCTCCGCTAATAATTATCTTCATACTCTTCTATTTAAATTCTCCGGTTTTCTCATCTATTATCTCATACTTCACTCCATCCTCCTCTCTTGAGGAGACAATTCTTTTTTTGCTCTGCTCAATGCTCTCCTCTCCTCCCCCGGCAGCTGCCGCCATAGGGGCGGACTCAATCTGCTTTTGCAGCTCCCTCTCTTTTTTATCCTTATCCTTCTCTATTGTCCTGCTTACAGAGAGGATTATGCCGAAGGCTATGCTGAAGATTATGAATGACGTGCCGCCAAGGCTCACAAGGGGCAGGGTGTGACCCGTAACGGGAAATATCCCCACATTTACAAGTATATGGAGAAAGGCCTGCAATACAATCATAAGGCCGATACCCCCTACTGTAATGGCAGAAAACTTTCTTGTACAGTTTTTTACAAGCAAGACGCAGCGGTATAGTAGCTGCAGGTAGAATAGCAATATCACAACTCCTCCTACAAGACCATACTCCTCTATGATTATGGTATAGATAAAATCGGAGTAGGGGTGGGGCAGTACATAGCGCTGGGTACTTTTTCCCGGTCCCTTGCCTATAATCTTTCCGGAAGAAATGGCGATTTGGGCCATATCTGCCTGGAAGGTCTTGTCAGATGCCTTCTGCTTCTCTTCCACGCTTAGCTCCTTAACGGTATCATCGCTTGCCATATACCCTTTTATACGATTTAATGCCGTGTCGAAACGGGGAAAGATTCCAAAGAGGATATGGAACACTATTACAAGAAGAAAGGCCGAGAGGGCAATCCCTGCCGATTTAAGGAGATACGACCATTTTACCCCTGCAATTGCAAGTACAAGCAGCGAGATAAGTCCCATAACTATTGCAGTTGAGACACTGCCTATAAGAATTACAATGCAGACAAAACCGATAGGAGCTACAATTCTCCAGAAAAACTCCTTAAAGGTATCAAGTTTATAGAGCTCTATTACCTTTGCAAGATACATTATCAGGGTAATCTTGACAATCTCAGCAGGTTGGAATGAGATAGGCCCGATTGAAAGCCACCTTTTGGCATTATTCAGCTCTTCTCCTATTATCGGGGTGAGAACAAGCAGAACAAGAGAGAAGAAGAAGAGCGGATAGACCGCAAGTCTGTAAAGTCCCAGTGGAATCTTATAGCAGATATAGAGAAATCCGAGCCCCATCAAAACAAACTGTATCTGTTTGAGCAAATAGTTAAAGTTGGTTGTATTATGTTTGAAGGCAAGCGAACTGCTCGAAGAGTAGATAAGGGCAATTGATGCAATGGACAACAGTATGACTATCATCCAGATCACCTTATCTCCATGCAATCTGTATATTATTGATTTATCGCTCTCTATGGTGCTTTTCAGACTCATCTTCTTGAAATTTCCGAATTAAAGTTCCCTTACCGCCGCCTTGAATTGCTCTCCGCGGTCCTCATAATTCCTGAAAAGGTCAAAGCTTGCACAGGCCGGAGAGAGCAACACTGTATCTCCGGGGTTTGCATATTTGTAGGCAAGCTCCACCGCTTCCTTTGCGCTGGTGGTATCTGTAATCTCTGCCACCTTATCCTTAAAACAATCGTGCAGTTTTCTGTTGTCTATACCGAGGCAGATAAGTGTGTGAACCTTATCTTTAACCAGTTGATATAACGGCCGATAGTCATTTCCCTTATCCTTTCCTCCAGCAATCCAGACAATAGGACCCTGAATGCTCTCCAAGGCATACCATGCAGAGTTTACATTTGTGGCCTTTGAGTCATTTATATAGAGCACATCCCTTATCTTCAAGACTTTTTCCATCCTGTGCTCTACCCCTTTAAAATCCATAAGGCTCTTTCTTATAATCTCATTGCTGATATTAAGCGCTTTGGCCGCAATGGCAGCAGCCATCGAATTATAGATATTATGTCTCCCCTCAAGAGCCAGTTCCTTTATATACATCATATACTCGCTCTCCTTAAAGTTTACATATATCATATCCTTTTTAAGGCAGGCGCCCTCCTTTACCTCCTTCTCCTGGCTAAAAGGGAGCATCTTTGCCTTTAAGACAATCTTTTCCAGCTCCTTTATCGTAATGGGATCATCCGCACAGAATAGAAAGCAATCCTCTCTGTTCATATTTCTGGTTATTCTGAACTTTGAGTTTATATAATTCTGCATATTATAGCCGTAGCGGTCAAGGTGATCCGGGGTAATATTCATAAGTATGGCTATATCTGCCTTAAAGTCGTATACTCCGTCGAGCTGAAAGCTGCTAAGTTCCAATACATAATAGTCATACTTCATCGTGGCCACCTGGTAGGCATAGCTTTTGCCTATATTTCCCGCCAGCCCTACATTAAGCCCCGCATTTTTAAGCAGGTGGTAGATAAGCGAGGTGGTGGTGGTCTTACCGTTGCTTCCCGTTATGCAGATTTTTTTTGCCCTGTCGTAACGGCCGGCAAATTCAATCTCTGAGATAATATGAATACCCTTGTTTATTATATCTGTAATTATAGGAGAGCTGTCGGGGATTCCCGGGCTTTTTATAATCTCCTCTGCATTTTCTATTCTGGAGCGGGTATGCCCCCCCTCCTCGTAAGGAACGCCATATCGCCCGAGCATCTGTTTCATCTGCGGGGCAATTGCTCCACTGTCGCTTAAAAAGGTATCAAACCCCTTTACCTTTGCCAGAACAGCGGCACCCACGCCGCTCTCCCCTCCACCTAAAACCACAATTTTTTTATTCATAATTATCTGATTTTAAGAGTTATTACAGTCAATGCGCAAAGCAGTATCGTTATAATACAGAATCTTACTACAATTTTTGCTTCCGGTATCGCTTTTCGCGGGCGTTGTATGATTGCCTCTATCCCCTCCTTCTGGAAGTGGTGGTGCAGGGGCGACATCTTAAATACCCTTTTCCCCGCACCATATTTTTTCTTTGTATATTTAAAATAGAGCCTCTGTATTATAACCGAGAGACTCTCCACAAAGAAGATTCCGCAGAGAATGGGAATAAGCAGCTCCTTTCTTATTATAATTGCAGAGACGGCAATGATCCCCCCCAATGCAAGGCTTCCGGTATCTCCCATGAAAACCTGGGCAGGGTAGGTGTTGTACCAGAGAAACCCTATGAGCGCCCCCACAAGTGCCGCCATAAATATGACCGCCTCTCCGGCAGCCGGAATATACATGATATTCAGGTAGGATGCATATATGGAGTTTCCCGACAGATATGCCAGTATCGCAATTGTCGTACCTATTATGGCAGAGGTGCCCGTGGCCAGACCATCCAACCCATCTGTAAGGTTTGTTCCATTTGAGACCGCGGTTATAATGAAGATAACGACAAGGATGTAGATAACCCATCCTGCAACATCTTTCGCCTTTCCCTCGAACGGAGCCAGCCAGCGATAGTCGAACTGGTTGTTCTTTACAAAGGGGATATTTGTGGTCGTGCTCTTTATATCTTCATTCGCAACGCTGTTCTGCTTGAGGGTGTTCTCCGTCCTCTCCCTTATGGTTACATTATCGTTAAAACAGAGGACAAGTCCTACAAAGAGCCCTAAAGTAACCTGCCCCACAATCTTATATTTTCCGTTCAGCCCCTCCTTATGCTTTTTAAAGACCTTGATTCCATCGTCAAGAAAGCCTATAAGCCCGAGCCATACGGTGGTTATTATAAGCAGCTGCACATATACATTTGTAAGGTCTCCAAAAAGCAGTGCCGGGATTAGAACGGAGAGAAGGATTATAATGCCGCCCATGGTGGGGGTCCCCTTCTTTGCCATCTGTCCCTCCAGCCCCAAATCTCTGATCTCCTCTCCAATCTGCCTCTTCTGCAACTTTCTTATTATCCTGGGCGCAAAGACAAGCCCTGTTATCAGTGCCGTCATTACAGCCATAAGGGCCCTGAACGAGATATATTTCATTAATCCCATTCCCGGAAAATCATATCCGTTATTTGCAAGATATTCAAAAAAATGGTACAACATTTTACTCTATTTAATCTTGATTGATTTCATGCAGATATTTTTGTACAACCCTTCTGTCATCGAAATCTCTTTTTACCCCATTTATAATCTGATAGGTCTCATGCCCCTTTCCAGCAATCAGAATTATGGCCCCAGGCTGCGCCATAAGCAAGGCACTTCTTATGGCCTCTTCTCTGTCTGTAATAAAGAGCGATTTGGCACGCCCCTTAAGATCCATTCCCGCTTTAATATCGGCTATTATCTCCTCAGGGTTCTCATAGCGGGGATTATCCGACGTTACAACAACCCTGTCGGAATATTTTGCTGCAATGGCTCCCATCTCACCTCTTTTTGTCTTGTCGCGGTTCCCTCCGCAGCCGAATACCGTAATTACTCCGCCGGCAGGGTCAAGCCCGTTCAGGGTCTTGAGCACATTTTCAAGGGCATCCGGCGTATGGGCATAATCTACCGCCGCCACAATATTGTTTGCCCCCCTGAAGTATTCAAGCCTTCCCTCTACGGGGGTGAGCGAACTCATCTGTCGTATTACCTCATCAGACTGCTCCCCAAGCAGAATGGCCGTCGCATATATTGCAGTAAGATTTGAGGCGTTATAATCTCCCATGAATCTGAACCATGCCTCCTTTCCCCCCATATTGAGCAACATTCCCTCAATGCTTCTCTCTAAAATTGTGGAGTGGAAGTCGGCCGGATTCTTTAGTGCGAAGGTGTAGATACGGGCATTTGTGTTCTGTACCATTACTTTTCCGTTTCTGTCATCTGCATTTACAAGGGCAAAAGCCTCCTTGCCCAAAGAGTCAAAGAGTCTCTTTTTGCAGTTGAGGTAGTTTGCGAATGTGTGGTGGTAATCCAGATGGTCATGGGTGAGATTGGTAAAGATGGCACCCGTGTACTCCAATCCTGCGATTCTTTGCTGATCAATCGCATGGGAACTTACCTCCATAAAACAGTAACCGCATCCGGTCTCTGTCATCATATTTAGCAGCCTGTTTATCTCTACAGGGCCCGGGGTGGTGTTTATTGTCTCGAAGCGTCTTTCCCCCACATAGTTGGCAATTGTAGAGAGCAGACCGCACCGGTAGCCCAATCCCGTAAAGAGACGGTATAGCAGCGTTGCAATGGAGGTTTTGCCGTTTGTTCCCGTTACCCCGACCAATTTCAGTTTTTTTGAGGGATTCCCATAGAAGTTGCCTGCGGCTATGGCCGCACTGCCTCTTCCATCCTCTACCACCAGATAGAGAATCCCGCTTTTGTCTCTCTGCTGCGGCACTCTCTCGCAGATAATCGCACTTGCTCCCTTTTCAATGGCCGAGGCTATATAGTCATGGCCGTCGTTATCTACCCCTTTGACTGCAATAAAGAGGGAATTTGGGGTACACTCGCGTGAATCGGTGCAGAGGGTCTCTATCTCCCCATGCTCCAAAATAAGAGTCAAGGCCTGCGTATCTGTAACTGCCATCTTTTCTCCGGCATAGAGGGCCACAATTCTAATACCCTTTATTATTTCATTAAGTTTCATCGCTGCTCAGTTTTAAATATACGGTGGAGCCTCTCTCTATTCTGCTGCCTGCCGCCGGTTGTTGCCCGACCACTTTGCCATAGCCGCTGAATTTAACATGATACCCCTGATTTTCCAATATGTAGAGGGCATCTTTAAGCCCCATATTCATCACATTTGCAAGGGAATCTTCTATTACGGGGTAGCTGCGTCCCCTCAATCCTGTAGAGTCTCCCTCTATGGCTATCCAGCCCCCCTTTGTAAGCAAAGGCATAACCTTCTCTTTACCCTTCAGGTCAAGTTCGGAGAGAATGGCAAGCTGCTCTTCTGCCTTTCCGGTAGAGAAACCGGGGGCTCCATAACCGCTCTTTTTACTGCCGTCCAGAACCCCGTTCCAATCAGGACTTGTAGAGTAGATATACTCGGCAATCTCCCTAAAGGCAGGCAGTGCCCAGGTTGCTCCGTAAAAGTTTCCCTTTGTTTTGCCGGAGTAGAGGACAACTATTGCAGAGTATTTTGGATTGTCTGCGGGGAAGAAGCCCGCAAATGAGGCCTGGTATCTTCTGTAACCATCCATCTGGTAGCCATATTTTCCTCCAAACGAAATTCTAGAAGTCCCGGTCTTTCCGGCAATTTCAAAGTCGGGAGAGTCGGTCCCCCGCCCGGTTCCTCTTTTCACAACCCCTCTAAGTGCCCTTCCGGCAATCCTTGCAGTATTTTTGGAGCAGATGGCACCGCTAAGCTCAGTAGGCTTGAATCTCTTTATTATCTGCCCGTTCTGCTGGTAGTTCTCTATAAAGTAGGGCTTCATCATCTTGCCGCCGTTTGCAATTGCGTTATAAAATGTAAGAACATGGAGCGGTGTAACAAGAACCGCATAACCTATGGCCATAGAGGTGATTGTGGAGTTGGACCACATTGCATCTGCTGGCGAGTAGATTACCGAGCGGGCCTCACCCTGAATATCCAGATTATAGTGCTCTCCAACCTTCATGTTCTGGATCCTGTTTACAAAGCCCGATTCGTTTCCTCCATAATATTGGTAGACCAGCTTTGCAAAGGCGACATTTGAGGATTGCTCCAGAGCTTTGGCCACTGTCACCTTCCCGATAGGGTGGCTGTCTGTGTAGAGGTGGCCCGCATGTCTCCAGCTTCCGTTCTCTGTATTTATGGGAGTGTCAAGGGTTACATACCCGTCCTCCAGCAGACTTACAAGGGTTACCAGCTTAAAGACAGAACCAGGCTCGGTAGCAGAGCCAATCGCATAGTTAAAACTCTCGTCAAAGCCCCCGTGAGCGTCTCTCTTCATATTCACAATGGCTCTTATTGCCCCCGTCTCAACCTCCATGACTAAAGCCGTCGCTCCCTCTATACTATTGTTCTTTATAAGCTGCTTCCTTATGGCATTCTCTGCAACCTCTTGTATCTCAATATTCAGAGTTGTCTGAATATCGTAGCCGTCTTTTGGCTGAATCTCTTCAGTCCCGTTAACGGGAATCCACATGCCTCCCAGAACCCTCTGAACCATCTGTTTTCCGGGAGAACCCTTAAGGTAATAATCGCATGTTCCCTCAATTCCAACGCCCACTCCAAGCGAATTTATAAAGCCTATTGTCCTGTAAGCCAAGCGTCCGTAAGGGTTATTCCGCTTGTTTTTCCGGATTACGATCAGACCTCCCCTGTTTGAACCCAATTTCAGAATGGGAAACGTCTTTATCTGCTCAAGCTCAGAGTAATCTACAGGTCTGTTTCCCAGAAGCTCATATCTAAGTGTATCTTTTCTGGCCTTTGTCAGCTGCTCCTTATATTGTGCGGCACTCTTGTTTTTAAAGAATTCCGACAGGTTTTCGCAAAGTCTGTCTATATACTTCTCGAATGTGTCTCTGTCGGGTGCCAGACAATCCATCCTTATCTCATAATATGGGATAGAGGTGGAGAGCGGTCTGCCATCGCAGGAGAGTATGTCTCCCCTGTTGGCCTCTATTACCTCCTCTCTATATGCAATATCGTTGGCGCTTATCTCTGTGGGATTTATATATTGCACATAAATGACCTTCATTATAACGACAATCGCTATAAGTACAAAAATCTTGAATATTAATGCAATCCTCTTGAATATCCCATCCATCTTTTTACGGTAATCTTACAAGTGTTGCAGGATGCACAGGCCGCTCCACCTTTGAATCTGAGGCGCGCAGTCTCCGCTCTATCTCCCCCTGCCTGCTCTGGTATTGTAATTTTGCGCTCTTGCTGGTATAATCTGCCTTAAGGTTCTTTATCTCAATCTGGTTTCTTCTTATCTTGACATTGGTGTTCGCTATGCTTATATTCAGTGTTATGTAAATGATAATCAGCGCAAAAACATAAAGTATAAAGAGCCATCTTTTTGATGCGCCGAGATTTAACAGATACAATCCTCCAAGAATATCGGAGGAAAAGTTAAATTTCTTTTTCTCCTCCATTACACCCTCCTTTTTGCCACTCTTAGCTTTGCGCTTCTGCTACGGCTGTTTGCTGCCACCTCCTTCGCAGATGGAACAATAGGTTTTTTGGTAACCGCTATAAACGGACTCTCTGCATTACCGTAGATATCTTTCTCTATTTTCCCCTCTATATTGCCGCTTCTCATAAAGTTCTTTACCATTCTATCCTCCAGTGAGTGATAGGTTATAACCGAAAGTATCGCTCCCGGCTTGAGTATCTGTAATGTTCCCTCTAAAAACCCCTCCAATGACTCCATCTCCTCGTTTACCTCAATCCTTAATGCCTGAAATACCTTTGCCAGAAATTTATGTTCGTTGCGGTAGTTGTGAATAGGGGCAAGGGTCTTGGTCAGATCCTCTGTCGTAACAATTTCCCGTTTTTCACGCTCCATGCAGATAAGATCAGCCACCCTTGAGGCCTGTTCAAGCTCTCCGTAGAGCCTGAAGATTCTCACAAGCTCCTCCTTGGAGTAGTTGCGGATTATCTCCGCTGCGGTTCTCTGAGTCTTGCGTCCCATCCTCATATCAAGTGGGGCATCGAATCTGAAGGAGAAGCCTCTCCGGCCACAATCGAACTGGTGGGAAGAGACGCCAAGATCTGCCAGAATGCCATCCATATATGGCAGACTATTATATTTTGCAAAGTTGGCAATGAACTTAAAATTGTTGTTTACAAGGATAAAGCGCTTGTCATCCAATGGAATGGGGTTGTTTTTCATTGCATCCTCATCTCTGTCGAACGAGATGAGACGCCCATTTTTGCCCAACCGTCTCAGAATTTCGAGAGAGTGGCCGCCCCCCCCGAATGTGGCATCGGTATAGATACCATCTTCCTTTATCCGGAGAGCATCTACGCTTTCGTTTAATAAAACCGGCGTATGATAGGTGGTGACCATTATCCCAAATATTTTTTTGCAAGGGCCATAACCTCAGACGGTGAGAGTTTCTCCCTTTCATAATTTTCCTTTGCCCAAATCTCTATTATATGGTTATTCCCGGCAAATATCACCTCTTTTGTAACACCTATTTCCGCCAGAAGAGCTTTTGGAATGGAGATGCGCCCTATCTTCTCGTCGGGTTCCACTATGGCTCTGCCCCTCATATACTCCCTCCAGAGTTGATGCTGCTCTTGGTTATATAGATTCAGCTTTGCCCTAACCTCTTCTGACTCCTTCTCCCACTCCTGATATGCAAGCATCTGGAGACAATTTACGTAGATATCCTTTTTTATGACAAAGAGGGGTTTCTCCTCCTTGGAAAAAAGTGATTTAAAGGGGGCGGGAATTATAATTCTCCCCTTGTCATCTACCTTTACGCTATATTCTCCAATGAATTTTAACATATATTACACCTCACACCATAGGTTGTTGCAAAAATAGGGAAACTTTTCCATTTAATTCCAAAATTTTACATTTTTTTCCATTTTTTATCCATAAATAAATTTATAATGATAACTTTACATTCGAAAATCGGGTTTCTCTTTAAAATACACTGATTATGAGAAGTTTGTCAAATAGATATTTTTTCCTTTTTCTTTCACTCATTCTGACTGTTTCATGTAATTCCCGGCCGGAAGTGAAAGAGGCTCCTGCAGAGAAGAAGAGTCCAGAGTTAAGGTATGGAATAGAGGTGGAAAATTTTATATGTGAAGGCGGAACTGTAAAAAACGGCGACTATTTTGGAGGGTTAATGTATAAGGCGGGGCTGGACGATAACCGGCTCTATAATGTAATCTCCTCAAGCGAGGGGGTTTTTGATATAAGGAGGATTAAGGTGGGGAATAGATACGAGTTCTTTTTTGAGAGAGATTCACTTGGAAACAAGGGACGTGCGGCATACTTTCTCTATGAGAGGGATGCAATGTCGAATGTTCTCTTCTCTCTGCAGGATTCTCTCTATGTGAAAATTCTTGACAAGGAGGTGGAGCGTACAAGAAAGTATGCCGAGGTGGTTATAAACAGTTCGCTCTGGAACGACATTTCAGCTGCCGGAGCAACGCCCGTCCTGGCACTTAAGCTTGCAGATATTTTTGCCTGGACAATAGATTTTTTTGCCCTTCGGAAGGGGGATTCCTTCAAAGTTGTCTATGACGAACTCTCCTGTAACGGGGATTTTATAGATGTAGACGGAGTGATATATTGCGAATTTATACATAACGGAATGCTCTATAAGTCTGTAATGTTCAAGGATGGAGATAATGGCGGCATCTACTGGAACGAAAAGGGGGAGAGCCTCAGAAAGGCCTTTTTAAAGGCTCCGCTTAACTTTACCAGAATCAGCTCCAGGTTTACCTATAATAGAAAACACCCTATCTATAAGGTTGTAAGGCCACATACAGGTGTAGATTATGCAGCCCCAATGGGTACCCCTGTCGTGGCAATAGGAGATGGAACCGTTATTGGAAAAGGGTGGGGAGGCGGTGGCGGAAACACCGTGAAAATAAGACACAACTCGGTCTACACCACGGCTTACCTCCATTTAAGCCGGTTTGGAGAGGGAATAAGGCAGGGGGCAAGAGTGAGACAGGGGCAGGTGATAGGCTATGTCGGAAGCACAGGCGCCTCAACCGGGCCCCACCTCGATTTCAGAGTATGGAAGAACGGAACCCCCATAGACCCTCTGAAGATGGAGAGCCCTTCCGTAGGTCCTGTAAGCAAGGAGAATACGGAGGCTTTTCTTGTCACATATAGATTGGCAAAGAGAGAACTTGATAGCCTTGCTGTCGATAAATATATAAAACTGATGTTTGGAATTCTCGCCCGGGAAGGGGAGATTGAAGGTCAGCTCTCCTCTTGAACCTTTTCGTGCAGGACAGCCTTCCGCAGTTCGAAGTTCTGGCCAAGATATTTCTTTCTCACTTCAGGATTGTTTGCCAGCATCTCTGCAGTTCCGCTCTCAAGAATGCTCCCTTCGTAGAGAAGATAGGCTCTGTCTGTAATTGCGAGTGTCTCATGTATATTATGGTCTGTAATTATAATGCCTATATTTTTGGTCTTTAGTTTGGCTATAATATGCTGGATATCCTCCACCGCTATGGGGTCTACTCCGGCAAAGGGTTCGTCGAGCTGAATGAATTTGGGATTGATGGCAAGAGCCCTTGCGATTTCGCACCGTCTTCTTTCACCTCCCGACAGCTGTATTCCATAACTTTTCCTCACCTTTTGCAATCCGAACTCCTGAATAAGACTCTCCAGCCTCTCGCTGCGCTCCTCCTTTGTCATTGAGGAGAACTCCATAACGGCCATGATATTATCCTCTACACTCAGTTTCCTGAATACAGAGGCCTCCTGTGCCAGATAGCCCAACCCCTTTTTGACCCTTTTGTACATGGGAAGATCTGTTATCTCTTCATTATCTATGAATATTTTTCCTCCATTTGGTTTTATAAGCCCTGTAATCATGTAAAAACTTGTGGTTTTTCCCGCTCCATTAGGACCGAGAAGCCCCACAATCTCACCCTGTTCCACCTCTATGGAGATTCCTTTTACAACGGTTCTCATTCCATATTTCTTGACCAGATCTGTACAATACAGGCGCATATTGAATTATTTTATATCCAGTTCCAAATCCTTTCTCAATTCATTTGCCTCGGGATAGTTCCTAAAAATATATTCGGCCTTCTCCTGAGGCAAGTAGAGCTTGTTTGAGGTCTGCTCCACCTCCTTGACCTTTATGATTATATGCAGTTTGCGGTTTTTCAGCTCCTTTCTGAGGAAATCGTTCAGCGTCTCCATTTTGTTCCGCTCTATCCACTCCTTTTGAACAAGATTGCTTACATAAAAGAGAATGGAGACTCCATCGCTCTCCAGTTGGGGAACGGCGCTCTTTATTGCCAGCCCCAGGCGGGGATAGGCCTTCTGGCTCGCGGCCATCTTAAGCCATACCTCCTGCAGCTTTTCCATCTCCACCGGCTGCTCCTCCGCAACCTCTTCTTTCTCCTTTAAGGAGTTATGCTCCTCCGCATTTTTAAGCATCTGTTTCAGGGAGATTCCCATACGCTTTTTTTCAGGCTGCAGGGCCGCCTTCTCTTCTGCCTGTGCGGTAGGTGTCTGCGGCGTTGCAGCAAGAGAGGCAAGCTGTATAAGCATAAACTCCACAAGAAGACGCTGGTTCCCGCTCGCCTTATATTCAGATTCACACTTAACAGTAAGTGCAAGTGCATCATATAGAAATTTGACGGAGCACTCTCTGCTCTGCCCCATATACCTCTCTTCAAGAGAGGGGGCCACCTCGAGCAGCTTCGTTGTAGAGAGGTCTTTGCAGACCACAAGGTTTCTTAGATGAGAACTCAATCCTCCCACAAAGTAGAGTGCGTTAAACCCCTTCGAGAGAATCTCGTCGAAAAGCAGCAGCGATCCGGCAAAATCTCCTTTAAGGGAATTCTCTACTATTGAGAAGTAATAGTCGTAATCGAGTACGTTAAGATTCTTTATGACCTGGCCATACTCCACCTTTGTGCCGCAGAAGGCCACTGTCTGGTCAAAGAGGGTGAGTGCATCCCTCATTGCCCCGTCTGCCTTCATTGCAATGACATGAAGAGATTGCTGGTCTATCTCAATTCCCTCCTTTTGGGCAATGGATGAGAGATTTTCCACTATATCCTTTATAGAGATGCGGTTAAAGTCGTAGGTCTGGCAACGCGACAGAATTGTGGGCAGAATCTTATGCTTCTCTGTAGTGGCCAGTATGAAGATGGCGTGCGATGGAGGCTCTTCAAGAGTCTTTAGAAAGGCGTTGAATGCCGCAGACGAGAGCATGTGCACCTCATCTATTATATAGACACTGTATTTCCCGATCTGGGGAGGAATTCTCACCTTCTCTGTAAGCAGACGGATATCGTCTACGGAGTTATTGGATGCCGCATCCAGCTCATGGATGCAGTATGACCGCCCCTCTGCAAAGGATTTGCATGATTCACACTCCCCGCACGGCTCCAAATTGGGTGAAAGGTTCATGCAGTTTATTGTCTTCGCAAAGATTCTGGCCGTACTTGTCTTGCCTACGCCCCTTGGACCGCAGAAAAGATAGGCATGGGCAAGCTGCCCCCTCTTTATAGAGTTCTTAAGCGTGGTGGCAATGCTATCCTGCCCTACCAATGAGAGAAAATCATTCGGCCTGTATTTTCGTGCCGATACTATAAATCGTTCCATCTGCCACAAAAGTAAGAATATTTTCTAATTTTGCAGAGTCAAAAAGCGGCTAAATGAAAAAGGAGCTTCTTTATCTTAAATAAGTCTGCAAGGAAGGGATGAAAGAGAGATTGAGAATCTCGTGTATGCACTCCGCTTCACAGGTTGTACGGTGTGCCCTTACCGTAAAGGTGGGAACAAGAGATGAAAACAGAGAATATAACGGCATGGCTCATCTTGTGGAGCACATGCTTTTTAAGGGAACTGTCAAACGAAACGCCAGAAGTATAAACAACTGTCTTGAAAGGGAAGGGGGAGAGCTTAATGCCTACACCACAAAGGAGGATATAGTCATCTACTTCACGGTTATGAAAGAAGATTTTGCAAAATCGGTGGAGCTGCTTCTGGAACTGGCCCTCACCTCCTGTTTTCCCCAAAAGGAGCTCGACAAGGAACGCACTGTAATTTACGACGAGATAATCTCCTGTAAGGATTCTCCTGCGGAATCTATATATGACCATTTTGAGATGCTGCTTTTCAGGGGGCATCCGTTGCAGATGGCTATCCTCGGAGAGAAAAAGAGCCTTAAAAAGATAACACCGCAGCTGTTGCAGGAATTTCTCTCCACCTACTTCACCCCTTCAAACATGGTATTGAGCGTTGTGGGAGACGTAACCGAGAATGAGACGGCAAAACTCGTAAAACGGCTTCTGCCAAAATATTATCCTAAAGAGACGGAGCCGGATTTCCGTATGGAGGAGCCGCATAAGATAAGGGTAGAGGGGGAACGCCTCTCACACTTTGAAGGCGAAAGTTTCAAGCTTGAGGTGGTCAGGAGGAATCACCAGGCCCACTGTATTATAGGTGCCGCGGCTTACTCCTATTTCGACGGGTGGCGCAGAAATGCCCTTACCCTTCTTTGCAATATTCTGGGAGGGCCGGCCTCCAATTCCAGGTTAAACATGCTTTTAAGGGAGCGTTATGCAATGGTCTATAATGTTGAGGCCAACTACACCCCCTACTCGGATACGGGTATCTTCTCTATCTATTTCGGATGCGACAGGGCTCTGCTTGAGAGGTGTAAGGCTCTTGTCTATAAGGAACTGGAGAGGCTATGCAATGTCCCGCTTTCGGAAAATGAGTTGAAGAGGGCAAAAAAGCAGTTTGTGGGGCAACTTTATATATCGCACGATAATGCGGAGTCCCGGGTGCTTGCCGCAGGAAAATCTCTTTTGATATACGATAGACTTTACCCCTTCGATTATACAAAACAGCTTGTGGAATCAATCACCTCTGAACAGATTATGGGTGTGGCCCGTGAAGTGCTGAACAGAGAGCATCTTTCAGAGCTGGTCTACAGGTAACTTTCTTATAATGTTAAGCCCGTCTCTAAGTGGGATTATTACATTCTCCACCCTTGGGTCTGAGGCAACAAATTCGTTGAATCTGCAAAGGGCGCAGGTTTGGGCATCCTTGGGAGTGGGTTGGGCGTAGACTTTTCCATCCCACAGGACATTGTCTGCAATCATATAGCCGCCCGGTCTGAGATGATTCAGAGAGAGTTCATAATAGAGCGGGTACTCCCTTTTGTTGGCATCAATGAATATAAGGTCATACTCAGTGGGGAGCCCCTCTATAATCTGCTTTGCATCCCCTATATGGAGAGTTATCTTTTCGCTTAGCCCGGCCATTTCATACCCCTGCAGAATACAATCCTCCAGTTCGTCGTTCAGCTCTACCGAATCCAGGTGGCCTCCCTCCTTAAGGCCGCGGGCAAGGCAGATTGTAGAATAGCCCGTAAAGGCCCCGATTTCCAGAATCCTTTCAGGGGAGAGAGCCCTTGCAAACATCTCCAGAAACTTGCCCTCCACAGGACCGCACAGCATACGGCTATGGTTTGTACGAAGATGGGTCTGTTTCTCTATCCAATCCAGTACACTGTCCTGCTTTTGTGAAAAACGGGCAATATATTGCTCTGCCGCCTTGTCTGTCACTGTATGTATTCAACCTCCATATTATATCTCCACCGGTCGAAGTAGAGGTTCTCTCCTCTCCACTCCACCTCTCCGCGCTGGAAATCCACCGTCTCGCTGCGCGGATATATCTTTGCAGGATAGAAATCGGCCGAAAAATCATCGTTTACTATAAATCTGTAGCCATCCATCCCCCTTGTATAGAAGTGAAGCACATTGTCATTGTCGCTTCCTCTTACCGGGCCGAAGGACTGGTCTACCGGGACCCATCCCAACCCTTCAAAATAGACCTCACCCCAATCGTGCAGATTGACCTCGCCAGGGTGCATCATCCAGCCGCTTTGCCACTTTGCGGGGATTCCGGCATAACGGGCCATTGTAAGGAAGAGCAGTGTAACCTCTCCGCAATCTCCATGTTTATTGTCAAGCACATATTCCGGAATATTCTCTATTGTGGAGTACTCTCTTGCACTTGCCCAAGGATAGTTCTGTGATATATAGTCAAATATCCTTACACACTTGAGGTACGGGTTCTGCTCCTCTGCAACAATGCTGTCTGTAAGGCGGCGGATTCTGTCGCTGAAGATTATATGGGTTTCACGCTCGCCTGTATATTTCCTGTAGAGCTGGCTCTCTTTATTATATGGCTTAATCTCATCTGGTTTAATGTCAAAGAATACATTATATGAGGTGTAGCTTAGTTCATAGCCAAAACAGGTCTGGCTCTCTCCCCTTGAGGGCTGCTCCATATAGATGCTTTTATGGCCGTAGCTTTCAGGTGAGATTATATAATCGGGCTGGCTGGTGGAGAGCAGCTTAATCTCCTTATGCTTTGCATTGTCGCGCGGATATGGCATCCAGACCCTTATTATCTCCCCCTCGGGAACCTCTCCTGCGGGAACGGTTATACTATATTTAATCTTCATCTTTACAGGCATGACCATTCCGCCCCTCTCTGCCCACTCTCTCTTTGCAGCCTTTACCACCTGTGGAATATAGCCGCTTAGAAAGAGATCCAGCCCGTCTGACTGTCTCCCCCTTATAGCCTCATATTTGGATTGGGCCTCTTTGCTTATTCTAAAGAGGTTTTTTGCGGCAGAGCGGAAGTACTTCTTCCGGCCGTCAATCATCATGCACTCCAGAGCCCCGCTCCGCTCCCACGCCAAAAGCTCCTCGGGGGTTACATCGGGGTAATACTCTTTGATCTGGGCAATGACCGTGGAGTCATCCAACGGGAAATCCTTTTTGATTCTCTCCATTACCTCCAGCTGCATGCGAAGGTCATACTCCAGGCTCTTCGTAAGTTTTTCCGTGGCAAGTTTGAGCTTTATCAGACTCTCTGCATTGCCATACTCTCCGCTTTTAAAGAGTCTGTCTATACTCTCCTGCTTTATTTCGGAGTGTTCAGAAATAAATTGTCCACACCCGCAGAGGAGGAGTATGGACAATAGAATAACCGACATTTTTTTCATGGGTCAGATAGGTGTGGTTGTAGGTATATATTATATTACTTTACGCGTTCACCGTAAGAGCGGTCCTCTGTCTTGACCCTTATAATCTCACCCTGGTTAATGAAGAGCGGAACCATGACTTTGGCGCCCGTTTCAAGCACGGCCTCCTTCATTGCATTTGTAGAGGCGGTATCGCCCTTTACCGCAGGCTCTGTATATGTAACCTCAAGCTCCACAAATTGCGGAAGCTCGCATGTAAGGCATCTCTCCTCATCTGCCAGAAACATCATCTCTACTGCCTGACCCTCTTTCATAAGGTCTGCATTTTCTACAAAGTCGTTGTCAAGATGAATCTGGTCAAAGGTCTCGCTATGCATGAAATTATAGCCATCTTCATCTTTGTATAAGAACTGATAAGGTCTTCTCTCTACTGTAATAAGATCTATTCTCTCGCCTGCTGTAAAGGTATTCTCCAGGGTCTTCCCATTCTCAAGATTCTTGAATTTGGTCTTTACGAATGCCGGACCCTTCCCGGGTTTGACATGCTGGAAGTAGATGAGTCTGCAAGGTTTGCCGTTGTAGCTGAAATATAAGCCGTTCTTGAAATCTGCTGTAGTTGCCATATCGTATGGTTGATTTTAATGAATAATTACAATTTATACTGCAAATATACGCTAAATCAAAAAAAACACAATATCTATAGTCGGGAGAGGTGCTCTGCAATCTCCTTTAGCTGCCATCCGGGGGTGGAGGTGGCTCCGCAGATTCCTATTGAGGCCCCCTCATAAAAGAGAGAACAGTTTATCTGCCCCACCTGCTCTATATGGAAGGAGCGGCTGTTTACACTCTTGCATAACTCAAAAAGCACCTTTCCGTTGGAACTGTCCGGACCGCTTACAAAGATGATAAAGTCGTGGTTACGGGCAAATGAGACCAGATTGGCATGTCTGGCTGCAACCTGCCGGCATATTGTATTGAAAACATGGAATTTTCCCCCTCTTTTCATACGGGACTCTATCTCGCTGCAGATGCGGTCATACTCCCGCGGATCCTTTGTGGTCTGGGAGAATATATAGACCGGACGGTTAAAATCTATTCGTTCCAGCCCCTTGAAGCGGAAATCCGACCCCGGTACAATATCCACGATTACCGCATCTGAGCAGACCTGTCCCACAAGGCCGTTTACCTCTGCATGGTTCTCCTTTCCAAAGATTACAATCTGCCCGCCATCACGGCTCTCTCTTATCTGCTCATAGGTCTGCCTTATTTTCTGCTGTAACTTAAGTACAACCGGACAGGTACAATCTATCAGCTCTATTCCGCGCTCCTTGGCAAGGGCGTAGGTAGATGGGGGTTCGCCATGTGCTCTTATTAGCACGGAGCTCTTTTCCATCCCTCTCATCGTGGCTATATCTATTATCTGAAGCCCTTTGCCCTCAAGCCTCTGAAGTTCGGAGTTGTTGTGTACTATGGCTCCCAGCGAGTATAGAGGCCGCCTTTTCTGCAGATTCCTTTCAGCCTCTTTTACAGCCCTTATCACTCCGTTGCAAAAGCCGGAGCCCGAGTCTATCTCTATCTTTAGATTCATAATGGTTGTCAGCTGCAAAGATAACCATTTTTACCGCTTCCATTGCTCTGTACTCTCTATAAAGGCTGGCGGTCCTGAGATTTTCTTGTCGCACCGGCATATAAATCGGGATTTATATCTAAATTTGCCGCAATGGAAAAGCGGAAAATAATAGTTGCGGTAGATGGCTACTCCTCTACAGGCAAGAGCAGTTTTGCAAGAATCATTGCAAAGAAATTGGGATATATCTATATCGACACCGGAGCTCTCTACCGGGCGATAACCTATTTTGCCTATACAAACGGTTTTATAGATAACGGCCGCCAAATAGATGAAAAGTGGCTGAAAGAGACACTTTGCTGCATAACCCTTGCCTTTGAGACTTCGGAGGGGGTAAGTAATATCTGCCTTAACGGAGCCAATGTGGAGCGGAATATTAGAAAAATGGAGATTTCCGAGAAGGTGAGCCAGATTGCCGCCCTGCCCTTTGTAAGAGAGTATGTAGATAAAATCCTGAAAGGGTATGGAAAGGAGAGGGGAGTGGTTATGGATGGACGCGATATCGGAACGGCGGTCTTTCCCGATGCGGAGCTGAAGATTTTTATGGTGGCCTCTGCAAGGGTAAGGGCAGAACGCCGTTACCGTGAAATAGTGCAAAGCGGCGGCAAGGAGAGTTATGAACATGTACTGGAGAATCTTAGAAAACGAGACTATTTAGATGAACATAGAAGTGTGGCCCCGCTTGTAAAGGCAGAGGATGCGCTGCTTTTGGATAATAGCAATATGACAATTCAGGACCAGCTGGACTGGCTTAGGGAGATACTCAAGGTAAGGTTCAATATAGATATAACCATATAGAGATGAGGGTCGCGGTTTTGGATTTGGGAACAAATGTGTTTAACCTGCTTCTGGGTTCTTTTACCACGGAGCAATGCAGCCATATATGTGAATATAAAAAGGCGGCAAGGCTAGGAGCTGGCGGGCTTGCCGGCGGTTATATTGCAAAGACCGCCTTTGAGACCGCCTCCGAGGCTCTTTCTGCAATTATGGAAAAGATAGAGAGTTGTGGCGGGGCGGAGTTGATACTGCCCTATGCAACCTCTGCGGTGCGCGATGCAAAGAACGGAAGAGAGTTCGTGGAGTGCATGAATAGAAGGTTCGGTATAGAGATAAAGGTGATTTCGGGGGAGCAGGAGGCAGAATTTATCTTTCAGGGCATAATGGCGAGTCTGCCCGGTGAATTGTGTGAGAGGGGAGAGAATATTCTCATGCTCGATATAGGGGGAGGCAGCAATGAATTTGTGATTTCAGACGGGCAGAAGATTCTCTGGAAGAGAAGTTTTCCGATAGGAATGGCCAGAATGAGGGAGAAATTTCCCTGTCAGGATCCTATTCCTGATAAAATAGTAAATTCATTTATAGAATATTGCACTAAGGAATTGGAGCCGTTATGGAGCGAGGTCAAAAGATATGCTCCAAAGCTCTTTGTAGGCTCGTCAGGCTCATTCGATACCTTTAGAGATCTGCTCTATTATGACCGGGAGCCGGAAAAACCTTATAAAATTCTGGAGAGGGAGAGGCTTGATAAGCTGCACAGTCTCCTGTTGGCATCAAATTCGCAACAACGCCTCTCTATGCCGGGGATGTCTCCCATAAGGGTTGATTATATAGTACTGGCCTCTCTCTTTACCGGACTGGTGCTGGAGAGGGTAAATCCGCGGCTGATCTGCCAGTCCTCCTACTCTTTAAAAGAGGGGGCGATGATGGTATGTTATAAAAAATGGCTTAAAGAGAAAAAGGTTTTTTAGTATGAAACTTCTTGTAATAGATGACGAAAAAAGTATAAGGAATACTCTTAAGGAGATTCTTGAGTTCGAGAACCATGAAGTGGCGCTTGCCGCAAGCGGTAAGGAGGGGCTGGAGATGGCGCGGAACGGGAATTACGATGTAATCTTCTGCGATATAAAGATGCCCGAAATGGATGGAGTAGAGGTGCTGGAGAAGCTTATGGAGAAGGGAACAGACTCCTCTGTGGTCATGATTTCGGGTCACGGTACAATAGAGACTGCCGTTGAGTGCATAAAGAAGGGGGCCTTTGATTTTATCCAGAAACCGCTGGATCTTAACAGAATATTCATTACCCTGAAAAATGCGAAGGATAAGGCCTCACTTATAAAGGAGACAAAGGTGCTGAAGCGGAAGGTGAGCGGAGTCCAGGAGATAATAGGCGAATCTGCTGCAATAAAGAGAATAAAGGAGATGATAGATAGGGTGGCGGCCACCGATGCCCGTGTGCTTGTTACCGGCTCCAATGGAACAGGCAAGGAGCTGGTAGCCCGCTGGCTTCATGAGAAGAGTAATAGGAGTGCAATGCCGTTTATAGAGGTAAACTGCGCTGCCATTCCCGGGGAACTTATAGAGAGCGAACTTTTTGGCCATGAAAAAGGGGCGTTTACCTCTGCAATCAAACAGCACAAGGGAAAATTCGAGCAGGCAGACGGCGGAACACTCTTTTTGGATGAGATAGGCGACATGAGCCTTGCCGCACAGGCCAAGGTGCTTAGGGTGTTGCAGGAGAATAAACTCACCCGTGTGGGAAGCGACAAGGATATTCATGTAAATGTAAGGGTTGTGGCTGCAACAAACAAAAACCTGCTTGAGGAGATAGAGAAAGGAAACTTCAGAGAGGATCTCTACCACAGGCTGAGTGTCATAATCATTTACGTGCCGCCGTTAAAGGAGAGGATAGAGGATATTCCCATTCTTGTAAAATACTTTATCTCCACCATTTGCGAGGAAAATGGCATGCCGGAGAGGGGAATTACGGATGAGGCCATCGCAGAGCTGCAGAGCCATAACTGGACAGGCAATATAAGGGAGTTGAGGAATGTTACCGAGCGACTCCTGATTTTGGGAGCCCCTACCATTACAAAGGAAGATGTGATTGCCTACGCCACTCCTAATCGTTAGCCGCTTACGGGCGGGTGTCCCGTTCAATCATAAGTTGCTGAATCTGGTTGCCGTCCGGCTGAATCTTTACAAAAATGGTAACCCTAAAGCTTTCGCCGCCGGCATTGAGTCTGCCTATCGCATATTTCATTGGTGCCTTGCCGCTTTTATGGATTATCGTAAACCCTGCAGGCCTGTAGGTTGTAAAGAAATCCTTGATAATCTGGGTCGCCTGGATTTTGCTGCAATTGTCAGTGTTTCCTAAGATATTCAGTTCAAGGTTTTTTGCAAACCAGACTGACAGACTCTCATAGTCTCCGAGACGGAGGTATTTTCCAATAGGAACAAAAACATCACTCCCCTGCCCTCTCAGGTTTGTTGCAAAAGAGAGCATAAAAAGTGAAACTATCATTAATATCCTTCTCATTGCAAGAAATTAGGTCTTGCAAAAATCAAGCCGATTTTACCTCTTATTGTTATTTTTCTTCCGGAGGAATAGCGCAATTGCCAGATTTCTCTCCACCGGGAATTATGTTCACCCCTATCGGTCCCGTATGCTTTTGAACATCTGTTTCCGGAGTACCAGTAAATGTGAATCTCCTCTTCGCATTGTGCCAGCTTGTCAATTTTGCTGTCGGTTTTACTTAAAATAGAGACAAATACGCTATCTTTGTGCATATTGACACCACAACACCGGGAACTTCTGCTCTAAAAGAGGATTTATATGAAACTCACGCTTTTACTTATTGGAAAAACCTCTTTCCCTTATATAAATGAGGGGCTCTCCATCTATAAAAAGAGGGTTTCAATCCATATTCCCTTTAATCTGGTGGAGTTGCCCGATATAAAAGGGGCCGCCTCTCTTACAAAAGAGCAGATAAAGCAGAAGGAGGGAGAGGCTATGCTCAGGTATGTTAAAAACACGGATACGTTTCTTTTGCTCGATGAGAGGGGAGAGAGCTTTACCTCTCTCCAGTGGGCTGCATATTTGGAGAGACAGATGATTGTAAATCCGGGTAGAGATATTACATTTGCAATAGGTGGGGCATACGGCTTTTCATTGCAGGTATATGAAAGAGCAGACGGAAAAGTCTCCCTCTCAAAGATGACCTTTTCGCATCAGATTGTAAGGCTGCTCTTTATGGAACAATTATACAGGGCTTTCACAATTATTAAAGGTGAACCATACCATCACCAATAGGAATATGAGAAAAAGATGGAGGAAAATAGCGGTTGTTACAAGAAGGCACGCATTGTCTCTTCTTGGTTTTCTGCGCAGGCACAGGAGTGTCTCCGCACTGCTTCTGACCACTCTCTTTTTTGCCTTGGGTATTCTTGTGACTCCAAACCGGGGTTCCCTTGAAGGGGAGGTAAAACGGCTGGAGCGGCGGCTACAGAACCGCGAAAAGATTATGGAGAGGTATGCTCTGGAGGCTTTGGACAATCCCTCGGATAGGTGGTATACTCCAAAGGAGTTTCCGGAGGATATGGTTATCTACAAATATAATGCTGATACCCTGCAGTGTTGGGTTAACCAGTTCCCCATAAGTAATGATGAGGTAGATGCCATTCCCCTCTGGTATACATTGGGTTATTCAAATAGCGAAAATCCCTGGAACACCCCTCTGGCCTATCTTTCAGACGAGGAGCAATATGTAAATCTGGGGTCGGCATGGTATGTGGTAAAGGTTTATAAAAAGGAGAGGAGCAAGGTTATAGCGGGGCTTCTTGTAAAGACCGAATATCTGTCGGAAAACTCGATATTGGTAAATGAGATAAACCACAATATAAGTACAAAGAGAGAGCTTGATATAGAGCCATTCGACAATGGCATTGCAGTGGAGGGGATGGACGGACGGCTGCTCTTTACCGTCATAGATGAGGTGAATCCTGTAAAAAGGGGAATTAACGCCATCTTCAAGTGGCTTACTTTGCTCTTTGCACTGCTTGCCGTGCTCTCTTACTACCTTAATAACAAATCATACAGATCGCTCATTTTGTATGTGGCGGCTCTTACCCTCCTAAGAGTCTTTACGCTGCTGCTGGGAAACTCCCTCAGGTTTACCGATGCGCTCTTTTCACCAAATATCTACTCCGGAGGAGGGCTTTTCTCCTCTTTGGGAAATCTGTTGCTTAACAATCTTTATCTTAGCCTGATAGTCTATGGAATTTATCTGCTGCGCGGAAAGATTGTAAGAAACAGAAAACATCTGCAGGGGTATAAAAAGAGGCTGCTTTATGTCGTTGTCCTCATCATCCCTGTCGGACTGGCCCTCTATATCCACTATACCTTCCTCTCTTTGCTGAAAAATTCCAATATCATGCTGGAGGGGTTCAGGATTATGGAGATGAACTTTTTCACTCTGCTTTGCTATCTCTCCTATGCCCTGCTATTTGTGGCTCTGCTGCTTTCGTTGCAGATGGCAATGCCGTTTACCTTCCACTTCGGACGCCACTCGCTTTTCAGAACAAAATATCTGCTTGTCTATATTACGGTAATCTCGCTCTACTCTGTAGCTATGATGAACATAATGGGGTATCAGAAGGAGCAGGCGCGTTGCCGTGTCTGGTCCAACAGACTTTCCGTGGAGCGGGATCTGAGTCTGGAGCTTCATCTGAGCAGTATAGAGGGGAAGCTCATCTCAGACGCCTTTATAAGGGAGATGCTCTCCATGAGGAATAATCCGGCCATGCCTACCCTGTTGCGCAACCGCCTGGACGAACTCTATTTTTATGGGATAAACCAGAAATATATAATCACCCTTACCATTTGCCGGCCGAATGAGTCGCTGCTTTACAACGATGGTCAACGTATTGTAGACTGCGGCGAACATTTCCAGCAATCTGTAGTAGATTACGGTACGGCCATTTCGGAGAGATATCTCTTCTTTTACCTCAATAACAATAATGGAAGAATCAGCTATCTGGGAATCTTCAGATATGAAGACAAGTCTGGCCCGATCACCCTATATATTGAGATTAATTCCAGATATATGAAGGATGTGACAGGTTACACTTCGCTGCTTTTCGATTATAAAGGGGCTGGCGATTTAAGGATACCGCCTGAATACTCGTATGCAAAATATGTAGACAACCGGCTTGTGCTTTATAACGGGGAGTATAACTACCCTATTACATTCGACAGACCGGAGTATGATGCCGGCTTCTTTACCATTCTCGCAGGAGGATACCGCCATTTTATAAATAAATTGTCTTACGATAATATCATTATAGTGAGCCGACAGAGACAGAGTATATTCAATCTCTTTTTCTCCCTCTCCTACATGATGCTCTTTTTCTCTACGGTATTCTTCCTCTTTCTCCGTTCAAGGCAGTTCTCAAAGAGGATATTGAGAGACAGACATCCCAGAAACCGCTTCAGGAGACGGCTTACCTCATTTATAATTGTCTCCCTTGTCATCTCTCTTCTCTGTTTGGGAGTTGGAAGTATCTGGTTTACAATAAGGCATTATGATCTTATAAGCAAGGCGCAGATGGATGAGAAGATTCAGACGGCCCAATCTGCCATTACAGATTATTGTCAATATAAGCGGGATTATACAGAGCTTAACACCATGGATCTGTCGCATCTTATAGACAGGATAGCAAATAACACACAGGTAGATATAAATATTTTTGACCCGCATGGCAGACTGATACGCTCTACCCGACCGGAAATGTTCAAGCGGAATATCTTCTCTTCAAGAATGAACTCCACGGCATATTACCTGCTTACCGTTGAGAGTAAGCGCCATGTGATAAACGGGGAGAGAATTGCCGGACTCTCGTATATATCGCTTTACTCCCCTATCTTTAACCATGAGGGGGATTTGGTGGCTTATGTGAATATTCCCTATTTTACCAAGACCTCTTCGCTCTGGGGTACCCTTACCTCAATGATTGCAGGTATTATAAACATCTATATTCTGCTTCTGCTTGTCGCCATTTTTGTGGGGTCGCTCATTTCAAACTCCATTTCCAGACCTCTTGAGGAGGTGGGGAGAAAAATGCGTCTTGTAGATGTTTCAAGAAAGGCGGAGTATATAGATTATAATATAGACGACGAGCTGGGAGTTCTGGTAAAGGCCTATAACAAGATGGTAAATGATCTTGAGGAGAGTACAAGACGGCTTGCCCAGAGCGAAAGGGAGCAGGCATGGAGTGAGATGGCCCGTCAGATAGCCCATGAGATAAAGAACCCTCTTACCCCAATGAGGCTGAGTATTCAATATCTGGTAAGGCTCAAGCGGAAAAACATACCCGGGTGGGAGGATAAGTTTGAATCTGTGGCAGACTCTATTTTAGAGCAGATAGATATTCTCTCGGATACCGCCTCCGAATTTTCAAGCTTTGCAAAATTCTATTATGAGGAGAACAGTGCCATTAACCTATACTCGCTTATCAGAGAGCAGCGCGTGCTTTTCGACAACAGGGATAATATAAGGATTATTTTAAACAGCGAGTCTGAGGAGTGTTATGTCTATGCAAGAAAGGGGCAGATAATCAGGGTTATAGTAAATCTGCTCACAAATGCTGTACAGGCCGTTGAAACGAGGGGGGGCGGCTATATAAGAATCTCAATAAAGCGTGAAGAGGACAAATATATGGTCTCATTCGAAGATAACGGCCCTGGTGTGAAGGATGAGGATGTAGAGAAACTCTTTATGCCCAACTTCACGACAAAGACAGGCGGCACCGGATTGGGTCTTGCCATAAGCCGCAATATCATAGAGCAGAGCGGCGGAACTATCTTCTATGGAAAATCGGAGCTGGGCGGTGCCGGTTTCTCATTTACCCTGCCTCTATTTCTGCCTTAGATATATCTGGACAGGAACACCGGTGAAATTGAAGTGAGCCCTGATTTTATTCTCCAGAAATCTTCTGTACGGCTCCTTTACATATTGCGGAAGGTTACAGAAAAAGGCGAAAGAGGGAGATTTGGAAGGGAGCTGTGTTATATATTTAATCTTTATGAACTTTCCCTTTGTTGCAGGTGGCGGACAGTTCTCTATCTCCTGGAGCATTACCTCATTCAGTTTAGAGGTGGAGATTCTTCTTGTGTAGTTTTTGTAGACCATATCTGCGGCGGCAAGTACGTCAAAGATACGCTGCTTGTTAATGACAGAGGTGAAGATTATCGGCACGTCTGAGAACGGGGCGATGCGCTTTTTTATAAGCTCTGTATACCGCTTCATTGTATTGTTCTCTTTCTCAACGGTATCCCATTTGTTTACAACTATCACACACCCCTTTTTGTTTTTGGAGATAAGGTTAAAGATGGCCAAATCCTGCGCCTCGACTCCCACCTTCGCATCCAGCATGAGAATACATATATCTGAATTTTCAATTGAGCGGACGGCTCTCATTACCGAGTAGAACTCAAGATCTTCGGTCACTTTTCCCTTTTTGCGCAGCCCTGCGGTATCTATAAGCATGAATTTGTAACCGAATTTGTTATAAAGGGTAGAGATGGAGTCTCTTGTCGTACCTGCAATTGGAGTTACAATGTTCCTCTGTTCACCCAAAAAGGCATTTGTAATGGAACTCTTTCCCACATTAGGCCTCCCCACGATTGTAATCTTGGGAATCTCTTCGCTTTGCCTCTCCTCTTTGTCGGGGGGGAGAAGTTCGCATACCCTGTCCAGCAAATCGCCTGTGCCGCTCCCGTTTACAGCCGATATGGCAAAGGGTTCTCCGAGCCCGAGTGTGTTGAATTCGTAATAGCCATACATCTGGTTGCCGCTGTCAACCTTGTTTACAACGGGTATGACAGGTTTTTTTATCTTTCTAAGCAGCTTTGCAATCTCTGCATCGTAATCTGTAATACCGGTCTTTACCTCGCAGAGGAAGAGAATCAGATCCGCCTCCTCAATTGCAATCGAGACCTGTTTTCTAATCTCCTCTTCAAAAATGTCGTCTGAATTGCAGGTGTAACCGCCTGTATCTATTACGGAGAACTCTCTGCCGCACCATTCGGCCTTGCCATAGTGTCTGTCTCTGGTTACACCGGCCGTTTGATCTACAATAGCCTGGCGCATTCCTACCAGTCTGTTAAAGAGTGTCGATTTACCAACATTCGGTCTGCCTACTATAGCCACTATCGCTCCCATTGCCTGTCATTTTAATCAGTTGTCTGTAGTATTGAATTTTGCACCGCAATCCGATGCACACCCGGAGCAATCCTCTGCACTGCAATTGTGCCTCTCTTTTTTACCTCTCTCTTTCCCCCACAGAATCTTCTCCTCGACCTTGGCACATCTGATGCCCCTCTTTACAAGTGCCTTGTTATGAGAAATCTCTCCATCGGGGAATTTGCCATCCTTCTTGAAGATTATATTTACCGACAGCGCAAAGATGCAGAATGCAACGACCGCAATGCTGAGAAGTAATATTTTCATTAACATACAATCCACTTGCTTTTATCTGCCAAAGGCTTGTCGCTTACCTTTATAACCGGCGGAATCTGCATAAGTTTAAATTTTGCCCTGCCTATAAGGTCAAGTACCCTGTCCAGAACATGGCTGTCTATCCCCTCTGAAAGGAGTGTCTGGTAGCTCTTCCCCTCTTCGTTGAGGGAGTAGAGGATAGAATCCAGCAGAGGGTAGTCGGGAAGGGAGTCTGAGTCTTTCTGCCCCTCTCTCAGCTCTGCGGAGGGAGCCTTTGTCAGTGTGGATCTTGGAATAATCCGCCGCTCCCTGTTTATATATTCCGCAAGTTCATAAACCTCTGTCTTATAAATGTCTGCTATAACCATCAGCGCACCCGACAAATCTCCGTAGAGGGTGCCGTATCCCACGCTCAGCTCGCTTTTGTTGGAGGTGTTCAGTACAAGGGCGTCAAACTTGTTGGAGTAGGCCATAAGCAGCGTGCTTCTTATTCTGGCCTGCAGATTCTCTTCCGCCACATTCCACTTGTTGTCGGGTCCGAAGACCGGCAGAAGCTCTTTCATGAACTTGTTGTAAATCTTCCCTATCGGAATTACATTATACTCTACCTCCAGATTATCTGCCAAATCCACCGCATCCTGGATAGAATGAAGTGTGGAAAATTCGCTCGGCATCATAAAACCGTGCAGATTTTCCTTGCCAAGGGCCTTGACTGCAAGGGCTGCCACAACCGCAGAATCTATACCCCCCGAGAGCCCTATAACCGCTCTGGTCACCCCGCAATCCGAAAAGAATTTTTTAAGGCCGCGAACGATTGTGTCGTATGCATACTCTATGTTAATCTTGTCTGAGAACATTTTAGAATACGAAACTTGTACTTATTGATTTATAGTTATATACTTTTTCAATTACATCTGCAAAAAGTTCGGCTACAGATAACACCTTGATTTTTGAGGTATCCTGGCCGTTTGCGGGACGCAAGGGAATTGTGTCTGAAACCACAAGCTCGCAAAGCAGTGAGTTCTTTATATTTTCATAAGCCGGACCGGAGAGCACCGCATGTGTGGCAAGAGCCCTTACACTTGCAGCCCCCTTCTCCATCAGCATATTCGCAGCTTTTGAAAGGGTGCCGGCCGTGTCTACCATATCATCTATTATTATTACGTTTCTCCCCTCAACCTCTCCGATTGCAGTCATTGAGCCTACAACATTTGCCCTTTCACGGGATTTGTGGCAGATGATAAGCGGACATCCCAAAATTCTTGAATAGGCATTGGCCCTCTTTGCGCCTCCCATATCAGGAGCCGCAATGGAGATATTCTCCATATTGAGACTTCTAAGGTATGGCAGGAAGATAGAACTTGCATAGATGTGGTCTACGGGGAAATCGAAGAAACCCTGTATCTGGTCTGCATGAAGGTCTGCTGTCATTACGCGGTCGCAACCTGCTGCGGCAAAAAGGTTTGCCACCATCTTCGCCCCTATAGAGACCCGCGGACGATCCTTTCTATCCTGTCTTGCCCACCCGAAATAAGGGATAACGGCAATTACCTTGTAGGCCGAAGCCCTTTTGGCAGCATCAATCATGAGCAACAACTCAAAGAGATTCTCTACAGGCGGATAGGTAGACTGTATGATAAAGACAGTCGCTCCTCTTACGCTCTCGTTGAAGGCAGGCTGAAACTCGCCATCGCTGAAGACGGTTACTTCAGATTTGCCCAAATCCATTTTAAGGGCAAGGGCAATCCTTTCTGCAAGATATCTGGAGCCCCTGCATGAAAAAATCTTGATGGAGTGTGTGTGATTCATAGCGTTGTTTTGTATTTTCGGTTATTGTATAAGCTGAAGGACTTTGTAAATGTAATCAATTATCTCTTTTCTTCCCGTTTTTGTCCGGGAAGATGCAACGAAAACCGGAGGAAGCTCCTCCCAATACTCAAGAAGACTCTTTTTGTTCCTCTCCACCATAGAGTTCAGGGCATTTGGGCCCAGTTTGTCTCCTTTTGTAAAGATAATGGTAAAGGGAATCCCCTTTTCGCCAAGAGAGTTTATAAACTCAAGGTCTATCTTCTGCAGAGGCAGTCTTGAGTCCAGCAGCACGAAGAGCATCTCAAGCTCCCGGGAGTTGTCAAGATAGTTCTCTATAATCTTTGAAATCTGCTCTCTCTCTGTTTTTGACCTGTTTGCATATCCATACCCTGGCAAATCCACGATATACCACTCTTCATTTATGAGAAAGTGGTTGATTAATACGGTCTTGCCTGGTTTTGAGGAGGTTTTTGCCAGATCTCTGTTGTTACAGAGCATGTTTACAAGAGAGGATTTTCCCACATTGGATCTGCCTATGAATGCAAATTCGGGCAACTTTGTTCCAGGCTTTCCGGCCACCGAGGCGGCACTGCCTGCAAAACGTGCTTTGGTTATCTCCATCTCTCCGTGAATTTGGAGCAAATGTACAAAAGCGGAGTGCTTTAGCAAAAAAAGATTTTAAATTTTAAAAAAAAATCGTATATTTAAAGGATATTTAAGAGCCTCGGAAGAGGAATCAAACGGGAGTGGAAGTTAAGATGGAGAAGGGCATTTCACTATATGAACTGCAGCTTAAAATCAAGCAGACCGTTGAACGGGCTATAAACGAGCCCCTTTGGGTCAGAGGTGAAATCAGTGAGATTAAATTTAACCATAACGGACACTGTTATCTGGAACTCTCGGATTACGGCGGCGGTGAGGGGAGTGTAGTGGCAAAGGCAAAAGCCATAATATGGAGCCGTAATGCCGCGATGCTTGTTCCCTACTTCAAAACCGCCACAGGTTCACAGATAGAGAAGGGGATGCATCTGCTGTTAAAGGTGCAGGTGCAATATGCCCCGCTTTACGGTCTTACCCTTAACATTACAGATATAGACCCCTCTTTTACCGTGGGTGAGGCGGAGATTAACAGACAGCGGATTCTCAGGCGGCTCAATGAGGAGGGAATGACAGGGCTTAATAGAGAGCAGTACCTTTCTCTGCTGCCATCGAGGGTGGCAATCATTTCATCTGAAACCGCGGCGGGCTACAGGGACTTTATAAAACACCTTTCAGAGAACCGGTACGGAGTGAAATTCCATACCAGACTTTTTCAGGCTTCAATGCAGGGTGCGGAGGCTCCTTCCGGTATTGCCGCCGCCTTTTACGCCATTGCAGATGAGATGGAGCGGGGCGAAAGATTCGATGTTGTGGTATTGATAAGAGGAGGAGGCAGCGCCCTGGATCTTACCCCTTTCGATGATTATGACCTTGCCCTTTGCATAGCGCAGTTTCCGTTGCCCGTCCTTACAGGCATAGGACATGACCATGATTTTCATGCCGCCGATATGGTGGCCTATGCCTGTCTGAAGACTCCCACTGCAGTTGCAGATTACCTTATCGATCGCTTTGGAGAACAATATGCATATATAGATGAGTTGCTGCTGAAACTCTCCCATGCCGTTGATACGATTATAGAGAGGGAAGAGAGAAGGATAGAGGGTCTTGTCTCGGAGATAAAGGGAGATTTTGGAACGCTCTTTGAGAGGGAGAGGGGAAGAATAGAGCTGCTGGAGTATAAGCTAAATTCACTTAATCCCCTCTCGTTGTTGAAGAAAGGGTATGCAATCCTGGCTGGAGCAGATGGAAAACGGATAAACTCCATTAATGAACTTCCCCAGACGGGCATAATAAAACTCTTCATGAAAGAGGAAGTTGCAGAAATGGAGATAAAACTTAGAAGTATAGCCGGATTATGAAAAAGAAACAGAGTTATAAGGAGGCCATTCTGGAGTTGGAGACCATTGTAAATGAGTTTGAGAAGCCGGATATAGATATGGATTTGGTAAAGCTTCGCCTGGAAAGGGCGATGGAGCTGATTGCCTTTTGCAAAAAGGAACTTGAGGGTTATAAGGAGGATTTTTCAGATATATTAAAAGATGAAAAGGGAAAAGAGTAACGGCAGCACAATGTTTTATGAGCGGGACCCCTACCTGCGCAGCTATGAGAGAGCCATAAGGGAGAGGTATATGCAGACCATAATCCGCAGAGATGAAATGGCGGGTTATAAGGGAAGGCTGGCAGACAATCTTAACAACCATCTCTATTATGGAGTCCACAGAGAGGGAGAGTGGTGGTATTTTAGAGAGTATGCCCCCAATGCCCGCGGAATCTATGTTATCGGGGATTTCAACGGTTGGCAAAAACTGCAGGAATACTCAATGAAAAAGATGGGAAACGGCAACTGGGAGCTGAAGGTCGAAGGAGAGAAGATCCGCCACGGAGAGTATTTCAAATGGTATGTGGAATGGGAGGGAGGCTCCGGCGAGAGGCTTCCCCTTTATGCCACAAGATGTGTGCAGGATGAAAAGACAAAGCTCTTTGCTGCACAGATATGGGAGCCTGAAGAGCCTTACTGCTGGAAATACGGCCATTGCAGGGCGGTTAAAAACCCTCTGATTTATGAAGTACATATAGGAATGGCCACAGAGAGATATGGAGTGGGAAGTTTTAATGAGTTTACAGAGAAACTTCTCCCCTATATAGCCTCTGTCGGATATAATACCCTGCAGATTATGGCACTGCAGGAGCACCCCTACTATGGCTCATTCGGATACCAGGTTTCAAACTTCTTTGCCCTAAGTTCCCGCTTTGGAACCCCCGAGGAGTTTAAACGGCTTGTAGACAGAGCACATGAGCTTAAGATTGCGGTGATAATGGATATAGTCCACTCCCATGCGGTGAAAAACGAGCAGGAGGGGATTACCAACATAGATGGCAGCAACGGCGCCTACTTCTTCCATACGGGAGAGCGGGGAGAGCATCCGGCATGGGGAACAAAGTGTTTTGACTACGGCAGGGAGGAGACACTCCGTTTTCTCCTCTCAAATTGCAAATATTGGATGGAGGAGTACCATATAGACGGCTTCAGGTTCGATGGGGTTACAAGCATGCTCTATCATGACCACGGCTTGGGAAAGGCCTTTACCTCTTATGAAGATTACTTTGGCGGAAATACGGATAACGATGCCGTCGTATATCTTGGGCTTGCAAATATTTTAGTAAAGGAGATAAACCGGAACGGCTTTACAATTGCAGAGGATGTAAGCGGAATGCCCGGGCTTGCCGCCCCTCTTGCGGAGGGGGGAGTGGGCTTCGACTACAGAATGAGCATGGGCGTGGCAGACCATTGGATAAAGTGGATTAAAGAGTTAAAGGATGAGCAGTGGGATGTGGGGAATATCTACTACGAACTCACGAACAAGAGGGCAGATGAGCGCACAATAAGCTATGCAGAGTGCCACGACCAGGCGCTTGTTGGAGACAAGACCATAATTTTCAGGCTAATAGACAAGGATATGTATACAGATATGAACCTTGCCTCCAATAATATGAGAGTCGACAGGGGCATAGCCCTCCATAAAATGATAAGGCTGCTTACCATTGCAACGGCCGCAGACGGCTACCTTACCTTTATGGGGAACGAATTCGGCCACCCGGAGTGGATAGATTTTCCAAGAGAGGGGAACGACTGGTCTTACCACTATGCCAGACGCCAATGGTCGCTTGCCGAAAATCCCCTTTTGAGATATGGACGGCTGCTCGCCTTTGAAAGGAGAATGATACACCTCTTCTCTGCAAAAAGGCTGCTTGCATCGCCCCCGATTTCCATCTATAACGATATAGAGCGGCAGATAATTGCAATGGAGAGGGCAGACTACCTGTTTATCTTTAATTTCAGCCCTGTCAACTCCTATACGGACTACCCTGTAAATGTTCCGGAAGGGGAATATTACATAGTGCTGGATACAGACTGGAAGGAGTTCGACGGCTTTGAGCGCAACAATAGAAAAGTACGCCATTTTACCCTTTTCTCAGAAGAGGGGAAGAGTGTGCTCAGACTATACATTCCGCAGCGGTCTGCCATAGTGTTAAAAAAAAATCCGCAAATAGAAAAATTAGTGTAATTTTGCAGCGTGCTATAAAGATGCACTATATTAAAAATTAAAGAAATGGCATATTTGGAATTTAACAAGGAAGAGTTGGTCAATCTCGAATATTCGCTTGCAAGGGAGATATTGCTTACGAACAGGGCAGGAGGGTATATTAATACCACGATAGTATGTTGCAATACAAGAAAATATCACGGACTTCTGGTGGTTCCCATTGCAGACTTTGCAAATGAAAGATATATACTTCTTTCCACCCTGCATGAATCCCTGATTCAGCACGGCAGTGCCTTTAATCTGGGCATCAACGCTTATGGAAATATCTATGAGCCGAGGGGGCACAAATATATAATAGATTTTGAGATGGATTATGCCTCTACCATTACCTACAGGGTGGGGGGTATGATATTCACCAAAACCATAATGTTTGTAAGGGAGACAGAAGAGGTGCTTATAAAATACACCCTTGTCGATGCCCATTCAGAGACAAGGTTGAGAATAAAGCCGTTCCTTGCCTTTAGGAACATTCATGCCCTGACCCATGCCAACAGTATGGCAAACACCAGATATACCCCGGTGGAGAACGGCATAAGCATGAAGATGTATGAGGGATTCCCGACCCTCTACCTGCAGCTTAGCAAAAAGAATGAGTGGATAGCCAATCCGGACTGGTATAACAATATTACTTATAAGGAGGAGAGCAGGCGCGGTTTCGATGATAAAGAGGATCTTTTTGTGCCGGGCTACTTTGAACTCCCTATCAGAAAGGGTGAGACCATTATTCTTTCGGCCTCTACCTCTCAGATAAGGACAAGGCTGCTTAAGGGGCGTTTCAACGCTGAGGTTGCAAAGAGAATAGACAACTCCAGAAACTCTTATGAAGATTGTCTTAGGCTTGCCGCCCAGCAATGTGTAATCAAACAAAATGGAAAATATAGCGTCTGTGCCGGATATACATGGGATTATGAGAATTTACGCTACACTCTCATCGCCCTGCCGGGGCTTACAATATATAACGACGGAGATAAAAAGCACTTTGAGGCGGTAATAGAGAATATGCTTACCGAGAAGCGCGACAGACTGTTCAAGGCGGGCAACGAACCCGATTTGCCGTTGTGGCTCTTCAGAACCCTGCAGCAATATATAGAGTATGGGGCGGAAGAGGAGTATGTCTGGAAAAAATATGGCGCGACGCTTTCCGCACTCCTTGACACCTATGTAGATGGAACGCGGGACGAGATAATGCTCCATGAAAACGGGTTGTTGTGGAGTCAGAAGGAAGGAGCCGCCCTCTCATGGATGAATGTCTACAGCAGTGGCAAGCCTATAACGGAACGTTATGGTTATCAGGTGGAAACCAATGCATTATGGTACAATGCCCTCTGCTTTACAGTGGAGATGGACAACAAATATGGAGGCGGAAGGCTGAAAGATAAATGGGATAGGGTTATAAAGAGCATAAAGGCCAACTATACAAACTATTTCCTTATAGAAGGGAAGAATTATCTTGCAGATTATTACAACGATAATGGAAAGAACGGCTTTATGCGCCCAAATCAGCTGCTCTCTGCCGCAGTTGAATACTCTCCAATAGAGGATGATCTTAAAATGGAGGTGCTTAAGGCGGTAAAGAGGGAGTTGCTTACAGTGAGAGGCATTAGAACAATCTCTCCAAAGAATCCGCTGTATAAGGCGGTATATGAGGGAGACCAGCATAGCAGAGATTGTGCGCACCATAACGGCTGCGCTTTCCCATGGCTGCTCGGGCCGTATATAGAGTCCCTTATAAAGCTTGTCGGCAAAGATTGTGTAAAGAGTAGCAGGGAGCTTCTCAACGGTTTTGAAGAGGATATTAATATACACGGAATAGGCTCGGTTGCAGAACTGTACGATGGAAATCCTCCTCACAGACCGCACGGGTGCATCTCATCATCTGTCAGCGTGGCAGAGATTATCAGAGGAAAATATTTATTGAATAAAATAGCTAAGAAAAAATGAGAGTGTTGATGTTCGGATGGGAATTTCCCCCTCATATAGCAGGTGGTTTGGGAACAGCCTGTTACGGACTTACAAAGGGGCTGGCAAAACATGAGGTTGAAGTTCTGTTTGTAATGCCCTCTGCCTCAGGCGACGAAGATCAGTCTGCGGTAAAGATACTTAATGCCAGCGATGTTCCCTTTACGCAGAGCTGGAGCGATATGCAGAGTTTCCTGAGCAAGGTGGATTTCCTGAAGGTCTCCTCTAATCTTGTTCCCTATATAGACCCTCAGCTATACTCGGAGTATGCCGGCTCGGTAATGAACAAAGCGGAGTATGAGCAGTTTAAAGTCAAATATGGTTGCAAATACAAATTCTCGGGCAAGTATGGTTCCAACCTTATGGAGGAGGTTGCCAACTATGCCATGATTGCCGCGACAATAGCAAGGGAGAACAGCTTTGATGTAATCCATGCCCATGACTGGCTTACATACGCCGCGGGAATAGCGGCAAAAAGAGTGTCGGGCAAACCTCTTGTGATTCATGTTCATGCCACAGAGTTCGACAGAAGCGGTGAGAATATAAATACCATTGTCTACAATATAGAGAAGATGGGTATGGAGGAGGCGGACAGGGTAATAACCGTGAGCAACCTTACAAGGAATATAGTGATAAACAAATATGGGATAGACCCCGCCAAAGTTGTGACCGTACACAATGCCGTGGACTTTAACGAGTTCAAACATATAGACGCCCACAGAGGTGTGGATGACAGGATAATCACCTTCTTGGGAAGAATTACCTTTCAGAAGGGGCCGGAATATTTTATAGAGGCTGCGGCAAAGGTATTGAAGAGGGTATCGGATGTCCGTTTTGTAATGGCCGGAAGCGGTGACCTTATGAACCGTTCAATAAGGCGTGTAGCCCAGCTGGGAATTGCAGACAGGTTTCATTTTACAGGCTTTTTGAGAGGTGACGATGTAAAGAGAATGTTCGCCTATTCAGATGTCTATGTAATGCCCTCTGTCTCCGAGCCTTTTGGTATCTCCCCTCTTGAGGCCATGAAATCCAACGTGCCTACCATTATCTCAAAACAGTCGGGAGTGGCGGAGGTGCTCAAATATGCCATAAAGGTGGATTTCTGGGATATAGAGGCAATGGCGGATGCAATGTACGGACTGCTGGAATATCCGTCCCTCTCGCAGATGAGTATCAGATGCGGGGTAGAGGAGGTAAATGCCCTTAAATGGGAGAATGCGGCACTTAAGATAAAAGATGTCTATATGAGTGCGATAAGGGGCAACGAATAAAGAACAAAAAACTGAAAAGATATGGATAAATCTTTATGCTTCTATTTTCAGGTACACCAGCCGGACAGGCTGAGGCTGTACCGTTTCTTTGATATTGGCAACGATTCCAACTATTTCGATGATTTTGCCAACAGAACAATCCTAAACAGAGTCGCGCAGAGATGTTATCTGCCGATGAATGCAATATTGCTGGAACTGATAAAAAAATATAAGGGCAAGTTTAAGGTGGCATTCTCCGTCTCGGGTGCGGTGCTTTCTCAGTTTGAGAAGTATAATCCTCAGGTGCTGGACTCCTTCAGAGAGCTTGCAGACACGGGGTGCGTTGAGTTTCTTGCAGAGACCTACTCTCATTCGCTTGCCTCTTTAAAATCAGGCAGGGAGTTTGAAACACAGGTAAAGCTTCATATCAATGCAATAAAGAATCATTTTGGAGTGACCCCGACCGCCTTCAGAAATACCGAGCTCATCTACTCAGATACAATAGGGGAGAAGGTGGCCTCTATGGGCTTTAACGTAATGCTTACAGAGGGGGCAAGGCAGATATTGGGCTGGAAGAGCCCCAACTATATCTATACAAACGCAATAAATCCGAGATTAAGACTTCTCCTGAAGAACTTTAACCTTAGCGATGACATTGCATTCCGTTTCTCTGACAGAAACAATCCCAACTGGCCTCTTACAAGCGGGAAATATGCAGAGTGGCTCTCAAAGTCAGAGGGAACGGGGGATGTAATAAACCTCTTTATGGATTATGAAACCTTTGGCGAGCATCAGAGCCGGTCTACGGGCATATTTGAATTTATGAAGGCTCTCCCGGAGGCGGTTTTGACCAAGACTAACCTCACATTCAGAACTCCTTCAGAAGCGGCTGCAATACATCAGCCTGTGGCTCCGCTCCATGTTCCGTTTGCAATCTCCTGGGCAGATGAGGAGAGAGATACAAGCGCATGGTTGGGAAATGAGCTGCAGAACGAGGCCTGCAACAAACTCTACTCGCTGGAGGAGAGGGTAATAAAATCTAAGGATGAGGCTCTTATTACAGATTTCAGAAAACTTCAGGAGAGCGACCATTTCTACTATATGTGTACCAAGTTTTTCTCTGACGGGGCGGTCCACAAATATTTTAACCCTTATGATACCCCATACGAGGCATTTATAAACTATATGAATGTACTTAGCGATTTTATTGTAAGAGTGGATAAGGCTTCCGGAAAGGAGAAACCCTCAAGGGGAAAAAGAGAGGAGAAGAGCGACTCCGGAAAGAAGCAGGTCGCAAAGAGGGTTTCGGAGAAAAGCGTTGTGGAAAAAAGTGTGAAGGATACAAAGAAGAGTGACGGAGAGAGGACGAGGGAAAAAAGCCTCAAAGAGGGGGTAAAGGCGGCAAAGAGAGCCGCAAAAAAATAGTTTTAACCAGAATAGGATATGACAGAACAGATTAATAAACCTGACTATCTGTTTGAAGTGAGCTGGGAGGTATGTAATAAGGTAGGGGGAATTCATACGGTAGTTGCAAGCAAGGCTCTAAGCCTTAAAGAAAGATATGGAAGAAGGCATATTCTCATAGGTCCGGATGTATGGATGAATACAGAGGAAAATCCGGAATTTACAGAGGATGAGATGCTCTTTAGAGGGTGGCGCAGTCAGGCAAAACTGGAGGGGTTGAGAGTAAGGGCAGGAAGGTGGCGCACCGCAGGAGATGTGGCTGTAATATTGGTGGATTATACTCAGTTTATAACCAAAAAGGATGAAATACTCACCAATTACTGGAAAAAGTTTGGAGTGGACTCTCTTAGCGGGCAGTGGGATTATATAGAGGGGGCTCTCTTCGGATATGCGGCCGGAAAGGTGATAGAAAGCTTTGTGAAGTTTAACCTCCAGCCTCACCATAAGGTGGTTGCACAATTCCATGAATGGCTTAGCGGAGCGGGTGTGCTCTATCTTAAGGAGCATAATCTCTCTATTGGAACAGTCTTTACAACGCATGCCACAGTGGTAGGGCGTTCGATGGCATGCAATAATGTGCCTCTATACAGCTCATTGACAGTATGCAATGCAGATGACAAAGCCCGTCAGTTTAATGTGGTGGCCAAATATTCACTTGAGAAGACGGCCGCACATCAGGCAGATGTCTTTACAACGGTGAGCGATATTACAGCCAACGAATGCCGCTATCTTTTAAGGAGAGATGCGGATCCGGTAACCCCTAACGGGTTCGACAGCTCCATTGTTCCTAAAGGGGAGGAGTATAAGAGGCGCAGGGCAGAGAGCAGGGCCAGACTCCTCTCGGTAGCTTCGGCGGCAACTTGCAGAGAATATCGCGATGATACCTTCATAATAGGGATTAGCGGACGGTATGAGTTCAGGAACAAGGGAATAGACCTCTTCCTCGATGCGCTTGGCAGGATGAAGGCAGATAACTATTCCGGGAGGAAGATTGTAGCATATCTTATGGTGCCTGCCGGCAACAACGGCCCTGACAAAGAGCTGGCCAACAAGCTTTCTGGAGGAGAGAAGAGCAGATATGCCACAAAGACGACTCACTATCTCTCAGAGCCTGAATATGACCAGATCCTGGGCAAAATAAACTATTACGGCTTTAATGATGAGAATGACTCCATCTCTGTAATCTTTGTTCCTACCTATCTTAACGGCGAGGATGGAATTTTCAATATGCGGTATTACGAGCTCCTTTCAGGGCTGGATTTGTCGCTATTCCCGTCATATTATGAGCCATGGGGCTATACTCCATTGGAGAGCCTTGCATTCGGCATTCCTACAATTACTACCACCCTGGCTGGGTTCGGGCTTTGGGTGAACTCTCATTATAAAGGGGAGCATCCGGGAATAGAGATAATAGAGCGTAACGACAGTAACTACAATATGGTGGCTGATATTGTAGTGGAGAAGATAAAAACCTTTGTAAAGATGAGACCGGAGCAGTGGAACAGCTGTTCGGAAAATGCCTTTGATGTCTCAAAAAGTGCAATGTGGAAGAATAATGTGCAATATTACGAAAAAGCATATAAAAAGGCCCTCGAAGAGGTGGTGTTGCGTAAGGGGGAGTTTCCTGAATATTCAGAGGAACAGAGTGTCAAATATGAGTTCTATAAGGTTAATGCCCCTACATGGAAGAATATAATGATAAACAAAAATCTTCCGAAGAGACTCGAGCGCCTCGATACCCTTGCGAAGAATCTCTGGTGGTGCTGGAATCAGGAGGCAATAGAGCTTTTCAGCATGGTAGATAAACAGCTTTGGAAACTCTCTCAAGGAAACCCCATTGCAATGTTGGATATGATAGATCTTGCCCGCTATAAGGAGCTGGCCAAGGATGAGGCCTTTATAGCAAAGATGGATGAGGTCTATGAAAAATTCAACATATATATGGCTCTTAAAGAGAAGGCTACAGGTCCCTCTGTCTCATACTTCTGTATGGAGTACGGGCTTGATACCTCACTCAAGATATATTCCGGGGGTCTTGGAATCCTTGCGGGAGACTATCTTAAGGAGGCGAGCGATATGAATGTAAAGATGGTGGCGATGGGCTTCCTCTACAAATACGGGTACTTTACCCAGCGGCTCTCCGGCCATGGAGATCAGGTGTCGGTATATGACCCGCAGGACTTCTCGAAGACTCCTGCCACCCCTGTACTGGATGAGGATGGAAAGTGGCTTACAACCTCCGTCGCTTTTCCGGGCAGAACAATAAAGGCAAGAATATGGCGTGTAGATGTGGGGCGTGTCGAACTATACCTGCTTGACTCGGACATAGATGAAAATCTGCCTGAAGACAGAAGCGTTACCCATCAGCTTTATGGCGGAGACTGGGAAAACCGTCTCAAACAGGAGCTGCTTCTTGGCATTGGAGGTATAAGGGCGCTTCGAAGATTGGGAATCTATACAGACCTTTACCACTGTAATGAAGGTCATGCCGCATTCATAGGGCTTGAAAGGCTCAGGGAGTATGTACAGCAGGAAAATCTCTCATTTGGAGAGGCGGTTGAGGTTGTAAGAGCCTCTTCGCTCTTTACCACTCACACTCCTGTTCCGGCAGGGCATGATGCTTTCTCAGAGGATTTGCTGAGAACCTACATTGCACATTACCCCGAGAGGCTCAAGATAGATTGGAATACGCTTAAGGCATTGGGAATGATAGACCCCAACAATCCTGATGAAAAGTTTTCGATGAGTAATCTTGCCGCAAATCTTTCACAGGAGGTGAACGGGGTGAGCTGGTTGCATGGAAAGGTGAGTCAGGAGATTCTTGGCGGGCTTTGGCCGGGATATCTGCCGGAGGAGCTTCATGTAAGCTATGTCACAAACGGAGTCCATTATCCGACATGGACAGCTCCCGAGTGGAAAGAGATTCACTCAAAGGTTTTCGGCAGCGATTTTGAAAATCACCACTACGATAAATCTTGTTTTGGAGGAATTAGGAGTGTAGATAACAGTATAATATGGGCTACAAGGTCTCTTCTTAAAAAGAAGCTTATAGATAAGGTCAAGGAGTATCTCTCAGATCCGTCAGTGTCAAACCACTACTCTCCTCATCATACGGTGCAGATAAAGAATACACTTCGGGATGATGTGCTTACAATAGGTTTCGCAAGAAGGTTTGCGACATATAAGAGAGCCCATCTGCTCTTTAGGGATCTGGACAAGCTCTCCGAGATTGTAAATAACGAACATTCTCCGGTACAGTTCCTCTTTGCCGGTAAGGCGCATCCTGCAGACAAGGCCGGTCAGGATTTGATAAAGAAGATTGTGGAGATTTCAAAGATGCCACAGTTTATAGGAAAAATAGTCTTTATTCCAAATTACGATATTACACTGGCAAAATACCTTGTTCAGGGAGTTGATATCTGGATGAATACCCCTACAAGGCCTCAGGAGGCTTCGGGTACCAGCGGTGAAAAGGCTGCAATGAACGGGGTTATGCACTTCTCCGTACTGGACGGATGGTGGGTCGAAGGGTATAAGAAGGGGGCCGGCTGGGCTCTTAAGATGGAGCGTACATACGATGACCAGGGGTTTCAGGATGAACTTGATGCGGCTACCATATATGACCTGCTTGAGAGCGAGATAGTGCCGTTATACTATAACAGGAACAGCAGGGGGTTCTCAGAAGGGTGGATAGAGTACATAAAGAATTGTGTGGCCGAAGTTGCCTGCAACTTCACCACCAACAGAATGATGAGCGACTATTTTGAGAAGTTCTATAATCCTCAGGCAAAAAGGTATCATAAGCTTATAGAGAATGATTATGCAGTGGCAAGGGAGATTGCACAGTGGAAACGCAAGATGCGCAGAGAGTGGCCGCTCATCAAGGTATTGGAGTTTAATGCCATAGCGGGCAATTACGGCACTCTGTCGCTGGGCGACAGTTATAAGGCAGAAATCCGGCTGGCCATAGGTGATACTGCTCCTGAATATATAGGTCTGGAGACGCTTCTTTCCGAAGTGGAGAAAAATGGCAGGTTAAGAATAAAGGAGGCCTATCCTTATAGACTTAAAGAGCATAAGGATGGGGTTGCAGTCTATGTGTGTGAGGTGGTTCCCGACAGAACAGGCTCATACCAGATTGCCACAAGGATGTATGCAAAAAATGAGATGTTGGCCCACAGGCAGGATTGTGAGCTTGTAAAATGGTTATAGCGGCTACAGGTTTTTTTGATGGAGTGCATCTTGGCCACAGGAGGGTTTTACGCTCTCTTTGCGAAAACGCTTCAAAAGATGGGTTGAGGAGTTGTGTAATCTCTTTCTGGCCACATCCGAGAAGCGTTTTGCAACAGGAAGCATACGATCTGCGTCTTTTGAACTCATTGGAGGAGAAGATTGAGCTTGTGAAGGCAATCGGAGTGGATGAGTTTATAACCATTCCCTTTACAAAAAAGTTCAGCCGTCTCTCCACAAGAGACTTTCTGCTCGAATACCTTATTGGCAAGTATGAAGTCTCCACCCTTGTCATTGGTTATGACCACAGGCTGGGGAACAATGTCTCGGAGTCGCAGAGTGCAATGATTGCCACCGCAGAGCAGTTGGGGATACATGTAATTAGGGAAAAGGAGTATATTATAGATAACGATATAATCAGCTCTACAAAGATAAGGCGGATGTTGCAGCAGACAGATGTATATAATGCGGCAAGATATTTAGGATATAACTATACGCTGAAAGGGGCGGTTGTATCGGGGAACAGGATAGGACGTACAATCGGTTTCCCCACGGCAAATATGGAGCTGTATAATCCGCTGAAGGTTGTGCCCGGCAACGGGGTATACGGAGTCTATGTTACGGTTCTTGGACGACGCTATATGGGTATAACCAATATAGGTGTAAGACCTACTGTGGCGGAACACGGAGAGAAGAGGATTGAGACCCATATCCTTAACTTTAACGAGGATATATACGGGTTGGATATGGGCATTGAGTTTGTATTCAAGATTAGGGATGAGATGAAATTCACCTCTATGGCGCGGTTGAAGGAGGAATTGGAAAGAAATAAAATCCTGGCAGCAGAAAAGTTGGAGGTTGGCTTATGATGTACCTTGCAGATTCTGGCATATTGTCTCTTATTATGGCAATCATTATCGGCGCTTTGGCTTATGCTGGAGATAAGAAAAAAAAGACAAAAGGGAGGGAGCGGTTCCAAAGTGGAGCCCGCCGGCCTGATTTTGAGACAGACCCCTTTGTGTGGGAAGGATTGACCGGTAAAGAGGGGGAGCCTGCCACAATTGTGCGGAGACCTGAAGAAGAGAGAGTTGTGGAGTCTGAAAGTGTGAGGGGGGAGGAGAGCCGGAAGGCGGCGGTAACCGCTCATGGAGGAGAGGGGAAAGATAAACTGGCGGAATTTAGAAAGAGAATAAAAAATTCTCCAAAGGATTTGATACTCTTTGCCGAGTTAATGAAACCGAAGTATAAAGAATTGTAATTCAAAAAAATATTTTATATCTTTGCACCAAAGGGTCCCGAAACCATCGGGATTCCTTTTAATTTTTATATGTTATGCCAAAAGTACATTATTTAACAGCGGAAGGATTGGAGAAACTGAAGGCCGAGCTGGCTCATTTAGTTTCTGTTGAGAGACCCTCTATTTCAAAGCAGATAGCAGAGGCCAGAGATAAAGGAGATTTGTCTGAAAATGCAGAGTATGATGCGGCACGTGAGGCTCAAGGGCTTTGCGAGCTAAAGATATCGCAGCTTAAAGATTTGATTGCAAATGCCCGTGTAATAGACGAATCCAAGATTAACACAGATTGTGTTCAGATTCTCAATAAGGTAAAAATCAAGAATCTCAAGACAAATGCCATTATGGAATACACTTTGGTGGGAGAGAGCGAGGCAAATATTAAAGAGGGAAAGCTTGCCGCTGCCACACCGATTGGAAGGGCGCTTATAGGCAGGAAAAAGGGAGATGTCGTTGAAGTTAAGGCTCCCAGCGGAATTATCAATTTTGAAATATTGGATATATCAATTTAATATGGCATCTATATTTTCAAGAATAGTAAAGGGGGAGATTCCTTCGTACAAGGTTGCCGAGGATGAAGATTACTATGCATTTCTCGATATAGCCCCCATGGCAAAGGGGCATACCCTTGTAATTCCCAAAAAAGAGAGCGACTATCTCTTTGCCCTTGACCAGAAAGAGTATGAGGGGCTTTGGAACTTTGCAAAGAAGGTGGCTGCTGCACTTGAAAAGGCGGTGCGATGCAAAAGGATAGGCGTTGCAGTTTTGGGAATGGAGGTTCCGCATGTACATATCCACCTTGTGCCGCTGCAGAGCGAGGCGGATCTCGATTTTAAGAAGGAGAAACTTTCGTTGAGCAACGAGGAATTCATTGCCATTGCAGGTAAGATTGCCGCAGCTTTTGAGAAGTAACTATTTAAAATTCAAGATATGAAGAGCGTTAATAGGATTGTTTTGCTTTCTGTCCTCTTTATTCTCCTTGTGGGGTGTGCCGGAGGCGATAGGGCGCAGTTGCTTATAAATGTAAATGATGGAGCCGATAAGGAGGTGATTCTATCCAGGCTCTTGGTAAACCGCATAGATGTGGTAGATACCCTTAAGCTTGACTCGAAGGGAGCGGCAAAATATAGCATTACTGTGGCTGAAGGTACCCCTGAGTTCTACTATATCTCGTATGCAAGAAAGAGGCTGGCATCTATAATAGCCAAGGGGGGCGACAGAATTTCTGTAAATGTAGATACTTTGGGGCGTGCTCTGGAAGTTTCGGGGTCAGGTGAATCCCTGCTCCTTTCGGAGATAGAGGAGGAAATTTACAGGTCAACTGCAAAGTTCGACTCTCTCTCAACAGCACTTGCCGCTGCCATGGAGCGGAAGAATGAGACTCTTTCAAAGGAGATAAGCCGCCAGATAGGCGCACTCTATATTGCCCAGAAGAGAGAGGCCATAAAGAGGCTTATGACAAATCCCAAATCCTTTACCAATATAATTCTGTTATATAGAAGGTTTAACGATAATCTCCCTCTCTTTGATGATAATATGGACTTTATCTATTTTAAGACAGCGTATGACTCTTTAAGCCTGCTTTATCCCAATTCTGTATATATTAAGGCGTTGAAAAAAGATGCAGACCGCCTTGAGAATATGCTTGAGTTGAGCAACAAGCTTGCGGTGGCCTCTGAATGTGCCTTTCCGGAGCTGGAATTGCCCGATACGGAATCAAAAATGCAAAAACTCTCGGAACTGGAAGGCAAGCCTTTTATGCTTCTCTTCTGGACTTCATCCGATGCAGATCAGAAGATGTATAACCTTGACTTAAAGAGAATCTATGAGAAGTTCTGCGGAAAGGGATTAAGAATTTACCAGGTTTGCATAGAGACAGACAAAGCCCTTTGGGCCTCTGTGGTAAGGGAGCAGAAGTTGCCTTGGATAAATGTGTGTGACGGCTTGGGAAACTCTTCACCCGCGCTTATAGCATACGCCGTGCAGAAAATACCTGCCATGTTTCTCTTTAATGGAGAGGGGGGCATAGTAGCCAAAGATAAATTCAATCTCAAAGAGCTGGAAAAGACAATAGAAGGGCTCTTTTGACTTATAAGAGTTTCTTAGGCTTTCCGGCTACAAAGTTTTTGAGATAGAAGGGTTCGAAGTAGGCACAATCTTCGAACTCCTTTTTTTGCAGCCTCTCAAAGGCACTTTTTCTCAATCCCGAGGCATGGGGCATCTGAGGGGCAAAAAGGGCATTGTTTCTTAATTGTTGCGGAATAAGATCCCTGTACTTTTCGGCGCCGCTGCCTGTAAAGAGTACTTTTCCCCTCTCCAGTTCGGCTCTGAAACTGTCAGGCTCAAGAACCATGGCTCTTGTCCGGGCCGTCTCTCTGCAGTTTGGAGAGTAGGTGGCGGTATAGACCTCCATTCTACGGGCATCTATCATTGGAACAATATGGGAGACATCTGCACCAAGCCCGTTGTCTATGGCACATTGGGCAATTACCTCTAAGGTGTTGACTCCTATAAGGGGAATCTCCGCTCCATAGCAGAGCCCCTTTGCACAGCTTACCCCCACTCGTAATCCGGTATAGGAGCCCGGCCCCTTGCTTACTGCAACGGCACACAGCTCTTCGGGCGAAATGCAGGATTGCTCTAAAATCTCTTTTATAAAAGTGCCTATAACCGAGGCATGTGATTTCGGAACCTCTGTATACCTCTCCATTATAATCTCCTCCCCCTTGGAGAGTGCGGCCGAACAAGCCTCTGTAGAGGTCTCTATAAGTAAAATATACTCTTGCTTCATTTCTGCTTGACAGATACGACAGAACCTTTCTTAAGATCTTTGTTTATGGCCCTGTATGGCCCTGTCACAATCTGTTGTTTTCCGGTCACTCCGCTTGTTACCTCTATATTCATCATATCCTGAATGCCTGTTGTAATCTCAACCGGCTCCACGCTCTTTGCAAGGGAGTCATAGAGGAAAACATACTCCTTTACAATATCGGATCCGTTCTCTCCCAAATCCTGGCGGGTGGTTATGGCCTGGATTGGAACTGTTATGGCATTCTCCTTTTTCTCTGTTATAATTGAGACAGAGGCAGACATTCCCGGTCTGAATGGAATAGGATTCTTCTTTTTAAGATCGTTATAGGAATCGGGAAGAATTGCCACCTTAACTTCAAAGTTGGTAACCATATCCGTGGAGATGGTTGTACCGCTGCCGGTCGCAGAGTTTGCAATCTGGGTTACAATTCCCTTGAATTTCCTGTTCGGATAGGCATCTACCTCTATATATGCAGTGTCATTTTGTGAGAGACGGATAATATCATTTTCATTTACATCTACCAGAACTTCCATCTTTTCCATATCTGCAATCCTGAGCATCTCTGTACCGGCCATCTGGCTGGTTCCCACAACTCTTTCGCCCTTCTCCACCGCAAGGTCAGAGATTATTCCGCTCATAGGGGCATAGATAGTTGTCTTTACCAGATTCTCCTTTGCCTCTCTTAGTGCCGCCTCTGCACTTTTGATATTATAATTTGCGGCATTAAGCTGCTCTACCGCCACCTGATATTGCGATGTTGAGGTTTCCAGCTCCTGCCGGGAGATTGTATTCTGCTCAAAAAGCTTCTGGTTTCTAAGGTGAGAAGCCTCAATCTGTACAAGTTGCGCCTTTTGTTGCAGATATTGCGCCTTAATCGAGTTCAAGGAGGCCTCTGCCTGCTCCACTGCAGATATATAGAGATCCTGTTTTATCTTTATAAGCAAATCACCTGCCTCTACTCTGTCGCCCTCTTCACAATTTAACTCCACAATCTCTCCCGAGACATCGGGGCTTATCTTCACCTCTGTTACCGGCTGTATCTTCCCGTTTGCCGGAACGCTCTCCGTTATGGAGCCAACCTCAGGATAGGCAACTGTAACCTCCACTCCCTCATCCCCTTTAAAGAAGAGAGATACAATTATCAAAATTAAAATAAAAATTGCGGAAACTGTGAGCAGAAATCTCTTCTTACTTCTTTTTTTCTTCATGCCGGCTATAATTTAATGGGAACGCCCCTGTAAAAATCCAGAATTTTCAGTTGGAGTATATATTGGAATCTATTTTGGTAATATTCAGATTGTGCCTTGAAGAGGTTGGCTCTTGAGACGGTATAATCGGTGACGTTAACCATCTGCAGGTTAAACTTATTCTCTATATTCTTAAAGGATTCGGCGGCAGTCTCAACGTTTTTCCGGGCTGCGTCCAGTTTTGCGTATGCATTTGCAGCATCGTTATACGCCTGCTGTATCTCTTTGTAGAGTTGCTGACGGCTTTTAGAGAGCTCCAGTTCGGCACTCTTTATATTTAGTTTTGCATTTCTTATGGCAGTATTGCTTCTCCAGCCGTTAAAGATGGGTATGTTCATTCCAAAACCCAGGGATGGGTTTCTGTTATCATCGAATTGAGAGAAAAAGGCCCCCTCCCTGCTGTCGCTGTAATAAGTGCCGTATCCGGCAGAAAGCGAGATTGAGGGATAGGCGGCTCCCTTTTGTATTTTATAATCTATCTTGCTCTTTTCCAGTGAGTATTCCGCCGTTTTTATCTGTGGCAGATCCAATGCCTCATTGAAAATGGTTTCCACTGTGCCGGGAATAAGAGTGTCGGCCGCCCTCTCTGCATTGTATGGCTCTACCTTAAAGAGAGTGTCGTAGGGCATATTCAGAAGCTGCATAAGAATGAGATAGTTGCTCTTTACCTCATTGCTGGCCGATACCAGCGTGACCCTGTCGCTTGCCAGCTGGGACTCCACCTCCAGAAGTGAGCTGTAGGCCTGGCTGCCGGCATCTACCATGCTCTTTGTCCGCTCTACCTGCGCTTCTGAGCTTTTAAAGCTCTCGTCCGCCACCTTCTCTATCTCTATTGAGAGAAGCAGCTGAAGATAGGCGCGTGTAATTTCGATTGTAATATTATTTTTAAGAGTTTCAATCTGTTGCTCAGATATTTTAAGTTCAAATTCCACACTCTTTATGGTGTTGAGGCTTGTAAGGCCTGCAAAGAGTGGCACAGATGCGCTAAGGCTGGCAGAAGTGCTTTGGGTGAGAGTTGTCATAATCTGCAGATCCTGTACGTTTACAGATTTTCCCCAGTTCATGCTGTGGTTCAGCGATCCCGATACATTCGGCAAAAGGGAGAGCTTAGACTGCAAAACATTGTTCCTGTTCTGCTCTCTCCTCAACTGTTGCTGCATAATATCTATGTTGTTCTCCAAAGCATAGTTTATACACCTTTCAAGCGACCAGATCTGACTCCCCTGCAACTCCACTCCAATAAAGAGCAAAACTGCGGCAATGAAATAAACCCTTCTCATAACCTCAACATTGCCGCAAATATACTCTAAATATCGGATAGATAACGAGAAATTTTTACAATTAAGAAAAGATTGTAGCAGAAGGAAGTACCAACCACGCTCTTTTCCTGAAAGGGAGAACTCTCGTTATCAGCAGCAGTTTACCTGTCAAACAAAACCGGAGGAGCAAGAGGGGCAAATTCCTCTATAGGGTTGCTCCTGACCTTCGTTGTGGTATTATAGCTTTTCACCTTGTCCGAGGTATAGAAATCCTGAAGTGAAAACGACTTTCCGGCCGCCTTGAAGATTCTTCGTACAATAGCCTCACGCGACGGAGCGTTGTAATACAGCTTTGAGTCGTCTTCCATGCAGCTGATTACTTCAGGTCTCCATATACCCTTGCTGTACATAAGGGCTCCTTCAAAAAATCCTACGGCATCATAGCCTTCACGCCCGATGAAATGACCCCAATGAACCTTTGACGCATCATTGGTAAAGGAGATGTTATATCCGTAATACGGGTCATAGGAACGCCATTCATTTACTTCTGCTTCCAAGGTCGGATCAGGCGCTCCCGAGTTGTATCTGTATTCATCGAGAAGCCGGCCGAAACCGTGTCCGCCCCCTTCATGAGAAACGATACTACTGAATGTCGGACCTGCAGGACAGATGGAAACGGAACGTCCCGTTTTTTCCATCAGGCATGTCCCTGCCCTGACATTCAAATTTACAATCATCAGGACTGTGGTGTTTTGCAGCTCTTCTTCTGTCACATCAGGCACTGTGAGCGCATAGGTGAAAGCTTTCTCCTTTTCGCAAGTTACCTCCGTACTCGACCCTCCCTCAAAAACGGTGTGAAAAGCGGTATTCCTGCTCTGTAAGGGACAGCCTTTCATATCCTTACGCACGGTCGCACCAGACTCTTGAGAATATACTGCAACCGTGGAGATCCTGAAATAATCCCTGTACGATGCAAATGGTTCGGGGGTGAAGAATGCATCTACTGCGGTATCTACATCGCTGTCGAATTTGCCGCCTTCGGAATAATCCTCCGAAGTATATCCGTCACCCATGATTATAAGATGCACGGGTTTCGGGGCGCCCGCAGACTCGATCTGATATCTTATAATTTCGCCGTCTGCGTATGTTCTTCCATCGCTCGTTCTGAACGAGCGGGTCGCACTCTCCGTCTTTCCCCCGAATGGATCACTGCTCACGACTTTCCACAGATATGATGTTCCTTTCGACAGATGTTCGGAAGGCTTGCATGAGGTAGTCTCGGAATGATATGTATTCCAGTTGGCACCGTTGTCGGGTGAAAGCATCAGAGTGTAGACAACGGCATCACCGTCAGGATCGGACGCTGCTCTCCATGTGAACAACCCGTTTATTCTCACACCTGTGTCATTTTCCGAAGGTGCAAGAAGCTCAGGAGCCGAAGGAGCGTTGTTCGGCATATCCTGACTGACCGATAGTATCGAGAACGTCTTGTTATACATCAATTTAATGAATTGCTTCTCCCTTGGGGCTCTCTCTGTGAAAGGCTCAGGAGACAACGTCACTTCAACTGTACCGGCCCTGCCGGATAACGGCTGCACTCTACACCATGACGGTATTGAGGTTACATCGAACTCCCAATCAAAACTTGAAGATACCGTTACAATCTGTGCTGTTCCGTTCTGGTCGAAGGTTACATCATACGTACTCATATAGAATTCTTCACTTTCTTCTTTACAGGCGGAAAAACCTATAAACAGGAGAAGGGAAATCAGGATATTAAATGTTGATTTCATTGACAGTTTGTTTTAAAAGGGGGTTCTGTATTACAGCATCCGACTCTATTCGTATTCCATTGTTACGGCATCTGTCAACGAACGGGTAGCTACGGCGTTTGTTATTACATAATTACCATTGTCATCGGGAGTCGATACGAAGAGAACAAGATGACACTCGTTTTGGTTCCATTCCGGATCAAGTTTAATCACAAAGAGATAATCCGATGAATCTCCCGCATTAAGGTAACCTATATCATGACCGGTGTAGGAACTGCCATTCTTGCTGTCGGCCAGCCTGACCACATTGTCATGCGTGTTGAATTCGCCATCCATACCGTAATTGGCCTGGCGACCGGTCAGGCCATTTTCCAAAACCCATGCGCCAACACGGAATTTGCCGGCTGCTGCAGCCTTGACGGTCATGCGGACAATGAGCGTCTTATCATCTTTCGATGCGCGGAGCGAGATGCCGGCCTGGGCTGGCGTGGAGAGCGATGAGTCAATAAATTTCTTTAGATATGAGACATTGGTCGTGTAACCGTAATTACCAAATCCTTTCATCATGTCGAACATCACATAAGGATAACCGGTGACACCGAAAAGGCGGTCTATCGATTTGTCGGCAGGAGCAAACGGGTCTCCCGAGTAGGTATGTAGAGCCGCCAGTACGGCTTTCGATCCGTATGTTTCATCGGTTAGCACATCCCGCAGCGCAGAGATCATGAAAGGGCAGAAACCGCAGCCCAGTCCCGTGAACTGTATTATCATCGAGCGGTGTTTGAATTGCAGGTTGTCAGGTTGGGGATCCGTCGGTCGTGTCGGAATCTCAAAATCCACCGCCGTCACGGTGAGGGGGTTCTTTGAGGTATCGTACGTCTTATAGGAAACCCAGAACGACTGACTTCCTGCAGTGGAGGCTGAATAGTAGGGAAGTTTATAGACCGTGCCGGAAACAGAGGTTACAGACATTGTAGGCAATGACACTTTCTCGTTGGTTGCAAGATCATAGATGTCGTACCCTTCATTAAGGACTGTCCCGTCGTAGCGCACGATTAAGATGGCGCGATCTTTACCGGTTTCTATAACGGTGGTCGTCAGCGATGCGGTAAGTCCTTTTTGATTGTTGGGTTCGAAATTAAATACAGAATTCGTAGCCGTGATTTCCATGATCTGAGAGGTGTAATTGTCCTCTTCTCCTGTTTGGGGTGCGATGTTTTCATATTTTGCATAAAAGCGGTAAACGCCTTCTTCCTCTGTAGTGAACTGCATATCCGGCATTTCTATGGCCGAATTATCATCGGCGTTGTAGAATTCTACATCATCTGCCGTGAGACGAACCCCGCGAAATCGGATGTCGAACGTTGCGGCATCCTTACCATCGGCGGCGATTACGGTCGGTGAAACACTTGCGCTGAACAGATCTGGGTTGTCCGTAATCTCCTCATCGAACCCTTCCCCCTTGAGACACGATACGGCAGTGTAGCATATTGTGGAGAGAATCAATATCGTTTTTATCAGTCTTGTTGTCATAATAATAATCGAGTGTCGTTTAAAAAGAAGATGTTAACGTGACATTGCATCCGGTATATGCCGGCGAATAACGGCACACGCCGCCCGAACAGATGTATCCTGCACGGTTGCGTCCGTAGCTGATCTGAATGCGGGTGCGGTTTTTCGTGTAGCTGAAACCGCCGTTGTAATAGTTTGTCTTCGTAAGGTCTATGTTATACATATCGCTGAAGTAGAAATTCCAATGGGGTGACAGTCCGAATTCGACAACTCCTGCAACCCAGTCGCCTTCATATTCATCTGACAGCAGATACTGAACTTCTGCCCTTACAGATTTTTTCCTGTCGATTTTGTAGGTCACATCGGCTACGAAAATATTAGAGACGTAGGTGCGGTGTTTGAACCCGTGGTAGGGATTCCATTCCTGATACGAGAAGAGGAAATTTGTTTTCCACTTCCGGTTCCACTGACGTTCGACATCGAAATTCATATCCAGCCAGAGTAACTCGCGCTTGCGGGTTTGACTTTGTCCCTTGCGCAGCGTGTAGAAGTTCGACACATTGCCGTGAAAAGTCCAGTGACGGTAGCGGTCCCTTTTGTTATGGAGCGAGTAGTTGACATCAATCTGTCCGCCAATCTCCCCTTCGACATTCACCTGGTAGGGGTTCAGATTGGCCAGCATATAGGTGTATTGGCGTGTCAGGGCCGGCAGGTAGTTCAACACGTTGCCCGTACCGCTTCCATAGAGCGAAACCATTGTTCCCATGTTGTCAAGCATACGGAATGTGCCCGACAGGCTGAACCCTTTGAGATAGTAGCCGATTTCGCCCATTACGGCGCGACCATCGTCAGCCTTTTCCGCCACCACTGTGGAGAGATCCTTCCCTTTTCCGGCATATTCACCCCGTAGGGAGAGCCCTTTCCAATTGAAATTCAAACCTCCGGACCATAGTTCCAGATCGGGTGAGGTAAGACCAAGGGCAGCGAAATCCCGTGCGGGATCCTTGTCCAGACCCTCGTGACGGTTTATATAGTTTCCTTCAAGTGAAAACAGAATATTCCGGAATCCGAATATATCCGTCAGGGAAACATTGATACCGGCACCTCGTACCCACGAACCAGCATATTTCGTGTATAGCCTCGGACGACCGTAGAGACCCTTTAGCGAGACATAGTCGCCAAAGCGATAGATGCCTCTGATACCCTCCACGCCTGTGTTGATACCCAGCTGCCGGTCTTCGTAGCTGCGAAAAATAAGACCGTTCCCAAACTGGTCATAGATGTCGCCAACCAATACTTCGAAATTTTCATCCGTCCACTGTACATATTTCGACGACAGATAAAAATGTCTATAGTCGGGCTGCTCACCAAGCTCATATCCTAAAAGAGCCGGCAGGTAGGCATCGGCCTGAATCCCTGCTGAAAAATGCTTGTATGTGTAGTCAAGTTTAAGATGGTTATTCGATCCGAAATGGTCTGTCGGTTCCGAACCGATTTTCGAATCATCAACGTAATAGATGGTGTTGGTTTCAAAGCCGCCGGACAACTGCCCTTCGCCGATTTTGATTTGTGCATTCGTAGTTGCGATGCTGCACAGACCGATGAACATCAAAATGAGTCTCTTCATTATGTTTATTTTTTCCTGCTTATTTCAACCACCTTGTCAATTAAAAGCTGTTCGCTGCCAGGTGTGTACCCGGAATGCGAGAAGACGATATTGCCCTCTGCATCCACCACGAAACTCTGCGGCGTCAGCGAAATATTCATTGCCCGTCTCAGTGCCTGGTTGTCATCGAACAGGCAGATGAAGTCCCAACCCAGTGCAGTTGCACGCGCTTTGGCCGTCGCTTTGAGCCGCACATCATCAATCGAGACTGCCACCACATCGAAGTCGGCCTTTTCACGCCACTCTTCAAGTTGGTCGTTGATTGCGTTGAGCTCTTGCAGACAAGGTTTGCAGGCGATTGACCAAAAAGAGATAATCAGTGGTTTGCTTCCTGTCAACGATGCGGTAGAAATAACCTTGCCTTCGGTATTTTCAATCCGGACATCGGGCATTGACTGTGCTGTTGCATTGCAGAGCGCCACCATACAAAACAGCATTACGAGTAAATTTTTCATGAATTTGTCGGTTTTAATGTTAGTTGAAAAAACAACACAGAAACTCTCCTTAGGGGGAGTTTCTGTGTTGTCGGGGCATCCCGCATTATTGGTTACTATGAATTTTTTGCTTGTAGGCTCTGATGTTATCCTCAAATTTCTCTAAAGTGGTAATCTGAGTCTTTACATTTTTGCGTTTAACGGTCGGAGCTGCAGGTATCACTGTCCTGCTCTTCGGTCTATTTGCAGTCTTCACAGTGTAGTACGACGTCATGCCGACAGGGCCGCCAATCTTAGGAGTCTTGGTTCCATGAGCCGATGTCAACATCGCACTTTCCGTATCGCCGCTCCAGCCGCGTGTAAGGACAATCGATGAAATGATTCTTGAAGGGAACGACCACTGACCGTAGCCGGCGTAGCCTAAGCCGGGATAATAGGTGTCGTTGTTATATGTCAGTGAATTGATTGTAATTGTATTCTTGTCTTCAGATACTGTCACCGGGAAGTTGCCTGTATCGGGTTTCCCGTCTTTCATAACGTACGGAAGTGCAGCCGTTTCACTCACGCCTACGATGTAGTATGCATTCTGGCCCCATGCCGTAAGCGGAGCTAACCGGTTGCTGTTGAACGGCACCGACACCGAACCGTCGGCAGCAATCTGCAGATACCATTTCGGACCGAAATCCCAGACAATAGCCTCGTTGTCAGGACCGTTGTAGCTCTTCGAGATAAATAGGTCGTATGGAGATGCGTACTGTGTATTGCTTCCGGCGTATTCATTTTGCGGTACCTCCAGATCAAGTCCCTGACATAACAGCCGGTTCTGGTTTTTCGTCTTTTTGTTGAACACATCGACAGCAGCCTTGAGATCGTTATAAACCGAGTCGACCTCCTTCTTGGTCTTGTACTTGGTATTGTCGTAATAATATTGATATATCTCTTCTGGCAGTGTGGCCTTACAGATAACATCACCGATGGTGACTTTGGACTTCAGCGTCGTCGTATCGGTAGTATAGGTGAAAGTATTGTAATCGTACTCTTGATACTGTACGGTTGCGGTAGCTGTCCACTCCCCGAGCAGGCTTGTGAAGAGTTCGGAGCTCACAGGAGTGGCTGCCGGTTCAGGTATCGTGCGTTTGTTGGCCACCGACGGTTCACTGGCTGTACCTTCGTCGTTGTAGGCAATCACGCCAAGATAGGTGACGGCATCTTCACGAGAATTGAAAGACATGTTCAGCCCTTCTTCGCTGTTTATTTTGTCAATCTCTTCCGATGAAAGATCATAGCCGCTTCCGATTAGATCGGCTTCGGTCTGATATCCGCCGTTGAGGGCCGATTCCCACTCACGCTTGTAGTTGGCGGCATACTTGCCGGTGAATGCGTCTTTTGTGGTACATTTCACATTGAACCACACTTCATATGGTGACTCATCGCCATTTGGGTTGTCGATGGCGGTAACGGTAACTTCTGGAGCGGGTTTTGTAGGGTCAGGCAGGGTAAATGTCTCATGATAGAAACATTGTGAGGTGCCTCTCTCATCGCCCATGCCTACAGCAAAGATATGATAGGTCGCTTCTTTATCAAGGTATAAAATGTCACCAAGCGAAACGTCCACCGGTTCTTCCGCCCACATCACGCCTAAATTGTACATGGCCCATAACGAAGTCATCGCCCATTGCATATTGTTGGGATCATTGTCTAGAAACATCTGCAGTGCCTGGTTGTATGTCATGTCGTCAGTGAAACAGTACAAATAGCGCTTTATCTTCTCGTCAGGGGTAAAGGAAACCTGACCTCCATTGGGACGCAGATTCTTCTCGATTTTGAGTGATGCGTCCAACTTCTCAGGTACTTTGGTCGATACCTCTATCTTATGATAGAAACCTGTCCAGTAATCGGCTTCCTTGACTTCGGGGTTCTCCCACTGATCCTGCATAAATTCATCCATTTTGAACAGCGGCTGGTAGTAGCCCTCTCCCCAACCGGAAAAATACTCTTCGTTCTCGCCATATGCGAACTCTCCGAATGTAACGATATATTTGCCTCCAGGTACAATCGGATCGTAATAATATATCTCCTCCCCGGTATCCTCGTCTATTTTATGATTACCTTGGTCATCAAGAACGTATGAATGATCGTTGTCAAAAGTAAAGGTTGTGCTCTCCTTTACGTAATTTCCGTAGTATTCATCGTTAAGGCCCAAGGTTATGGCATCAGGGAGTCCATACGACTGGGTTTTTTGTGTCAGCACATCACTTAATGTCCATTTAATGACATGATTGTTTGCGGCCAGGCTGTCCGGAACCTTCAGACGGAGCTTGAAACCGTCGTAATCCACATCATAGACGGAAATTTCATCCTCGAAATCACCGGTCGAAACATCAACGGCTGCGATATCCTTGCAGTATTCTTCCGTGTCGGCAACAATGCCTGCAAAATAGATTACATAGTCGGTCAGAGGTTCAAGGTCGCGGATCGTTACCGTGGTTTCACCGTTGGTGCATGAGATATTGCGGGTACCCTTTGCAAAGATGATGGCGGCATCCGGTGCAGTTTCACCTTTCTTCAATGTCAGATAGGCTGCTTCCGTAATTCTCACCGTGCTGAGAGTGATTTCCGCTGTTGTGGAAGTAACTTCCTTCAGCTTGGCTGAAAATGTCGATTCAATCTTTGGGGGTGTATCAGGATCATTATTATCCTTACATCCCGTCATGAGATATGCCACCGTCATGACAAACATGGAAACACTCAAATAATAGAAGATTTTTCTCATAGTGGTGTGTTTTAAATGGTTCTATAATTGGACTTTGTCTGTTTGCTTTGTCTCTTCTTTCTTCTTAAGAGAAGTACTTAAAGTGCAAAAGTAAATGATTTTCCTGAAATAACGCACGAGGTGGCGTAATTTTTTTCATTTTCCCGCCGTGTTGCTCAACAAATGTTGGGCAAATTACGATTAAAATTGGTTGTTATCTAAGTAATTATCAATCTGTTACACCTTGCATTTTCTTTGTTTACTTCTCTTAAGAATAGAAATGGCCATTTCACTCTCATTCACCAAAGAAACAATATTCGGGGAGACTATAGATCCGGCGATTTGAGACGGGGGTTTACAAAAGAAGATGACCGGCGGAATTTCCGCCTGCCATCTTCTATAAATTCTCACTGTAAAGTGCCTTTAAGCAGCCTTTTGCCGCTTCTACCTCCAGCTGTAAACCCCGTTGCCTCCATACTTCCACTGGAAAGCTTCATGGCTTCTCTTCATGAAAAGATAAACCATTTTCGAGAGCACTCCCACACACTGTGCAACAAATCCTACAAACCGGGCCACATTTTCATCGCGTACACCTCCATAAATGGCAACGCATTCATTAACCTTCAGTTCAATAAGTCCGTTCATCACAACATCCTCCATCCTTTTTTGAAACCGTTCATCATATCATCCTTATAATCAAAGATAAAATTGATAACATTTTTCACAACCTCGTAAGCCTTGATAACCTTGTCCCAGGCTATACCTCCCCTCATTTCCAGCTCACTTGCGGTGAGCTCCTGCAACTGGCATCTGTAAATAGCAGTTTTTTCCATAGTTATTTGTTTTTAAATTTGGCTGCAATCAGGGTGTGCAGACCTTCACCTCCGAGTGCGCACTCGATTTATCCTTGAATATCCTTATTATTTTGTCTATCCCCTTGCCAAAACTGTAAAAAGCTCCGGTATCGTGAGTCACCACAATAACGCTCCTGTTTCTCTGCTTTAGCAGGTTTATCTCGTTTATTATAATCTCCTTATTATCATCATCCACAGAGGTTGTAGGTTCATCGAAAAGGTAAACCGGGGTATCTCTGAAAATGGCCCTGGCAATTGCAATCCTCTGCACCTCACCCCCGGAAAGCTTTATTCCCATCTCCATAATATTGGTGTTCAGCCCGAATGGCAATGTCTGTATAAGATGATCCAATTTAAGCCTTTTGCAGAGATTCTCTACCAATTCAACATTGCTTTCTCCTGTCACCGGGGCAATATTCTGCAGCAGAGAACAATTCAAAAGGGTCGCCTTTTGCGGTACGACAGTCATATACTCCCTTAACTCTCTTATTTTAATGCCGGTTACAGAACATCCCCCGATCAATATCTCCCCGTTGGAGATAGGGTACTCCCCGGTTATAAGCGAGATAAGGGTACTTTTACCACAGCCGCTCTCCCCCACTATAAGTGTAAAGCTGCCCCCCTCCAGCGTAAGGCTAAGCTCCTTGAAAATCTCCTCTCTGCCGGGATAGGAGAAAGAGAGCCCCCTTATCTGAATATCGCAAGGGTAGGAGGGGAGCTTATCACGCCATCTCTCCCTGCCTGAATGTTCGTCATCTGCATCCAATATCTCAAAGAGCCTCTCCATTGAGACATCGGCCTCGGTTATAAGAGTATTCATTGCTATCAGGGCATTGAGCGGAGCGGTAAAAAAGCCGCATAGAGTATAGAATGAGACAAGCTCACCTGCTGTAATATCCCCATTTAGAGAGTAAAAGCCACCTATTACAAGAACAGAGGCCATGAGAGTGCGCGATAAGGATTCCGCTGCAGTATTAAATCCTATTACAGCCCTTCCGCCATTGTGGAAAAGCTCTGCAAGCTCGGAATAGCTCCGCTCCATCTTTTCAAGTGCCAGATTCTCCGAGTTATAATATTTTACAGTCTCAATGGAATTTATGCAGCTTATAACATCGGACTCCATCTCCGCCCCCTTTACAGCCAGCTTTTTATTATACTTCCTGTTAATAGCCTTAGAGATATAAAAGAGCAGTATATAGAGCGGAATATAGAGCAGAATCAACAGTGCCATACGGCTGTTATAGAAAAACATTATGGCAATACTGCAAAGCAGTGCAAAGCAATTCACTACAATTGAAATCAGGCCGTCGCATAGAATTTCCCTTATCTTGAAACTGTCTGCAAGGCGTGAATTCAGATCTCCCGCCTTATACTGCATGAAGAATCGGAGCGGCATTGCAAGCAGTTTACGGAGGTAGGCCACAACCAGCCTGCAATCTATCCTTATCCCGGTTCTGAGCGAAAGCATCTCCTTTGCATAGTTCATGCCAAGGACAAGCAGTGTAACAGCCACAAGAATAACGGCTGCCGCCATAAGTGCCCCTCTCCTTTGGGGCAGAATGGCATTGTCTATTATCTGCTGGAGCAGAATCGAATAGAAGATGCCGGTAATCATTATCGCAAGAGAGCCTGCAAGAAGCAGAATCATCTCCTTTTTATGAAAGGCCAGCAGCCTGTAAAATTCTACCCTGCCCCTCTTTCTGCTTCCGCTCTTTTTAAAGTCATTCCCCGGAGTAATGAAGATGATTATCCCTGTCCACCGCCCTGTAAACTCCTCAAGAGGCACCATCTTGACCTCTCCCGTTGCAGGATCCATGATTCTGACCCTGTTGCCCTTTAATCCGTAGAGGGTTACAAAGTGGAGCATATTACGCTCGCTTACAATATGGGCTATTGCGGGAACATTTACCCCTTTATAGAACTCCATGCTCTTTTGGGGAGATTTATATGCCCTGGCATAAAAACCCATTTTCTGAGCCCCGTCAAGAATACCCTTTACGGAGATTCCCTCCTCTGTACAGCCGCACAGATACCTTATCTTCATAAGGGGCAGATAGACTCCGTACCAGCCGGCCACGGAGGCAAGGCATGCGGCTCCGCAATCATACCGCTGCAGCTGCCTTACCTTAATTCTTTTACTCTCCCCTCCTGCCATCTCTTCAAAATTAAAAAAAGTAGGGGCATTGCCAATCTCACCGCTTGCTTCCCCCATTCAAGCCTACTTCACATCAACGCCCCTACCGGTTTTAACCGCTAAAAACTAACCAAATAATAGAGTGAAAAGAGAATAATCAAAATGTTGGCGATAAGCAGGGCCATATAACCTTTAAGAGATTTCGGGCCTCTGTTGATTATTACCCACTCCACGCTCTCTGTAATCTTCTCCGAAAGCAAAATATTTTCATTCTCCCCTTTCATTCCGGTGCAAATATCTGCATCTGTCCCGGGAAAAAGATGTAAAAAGGTAAAAATCTCTTTTTTGTAGCTCTGTCTAACCCGCTATGCTCTGCAGGTAAGGAAAGAGGGCTCTGGAAATTTTTAAAAATGAGTGATAGCATAGTGAATCCTGCCCGAATCCGTTGGGAAGCAGCCCCCATTCTCCCTCTATATAGTTGAGAATATAGGCTGCGACAGAGAAAACCAGCACAACCTTGACAGCGGCAAAGAGAAAGCCAAGAATCCTGTTAAGCCAATTCAACATTGTAAGTCTTACAATCTTCTCTATCCCTCTTCCTATGAAATGAACCACAATTATTATCAGAACCAGAATGACAATAAACGAGATTATATAAAGGGCCTTTTCCCCCAGTTCGAACCATTTTTTCACATACTCTGCAAAGAGTTCCGACAGTTTGCAGGCACACCATATTCCGGCAATGAGTGCAAACATACCGGCAATTTGAGAAACAAACCCCTTTATCGCACCGAATACTGCACAAATTACGATTATCGCAAGAACAATAATGTCTGTAAGATTCAAATCCATTGACAGGTATATTATTACGCAACAATATTTTTCAAAAGTAGGTATTTATTTTATCTTTGCAAATTCAAAATTATAAGCAAATGGGATTCGCTGAATACAAGAAATTAGATTTGGTAGAGATAAACGATTCTATATTAAAAAAATGGAAAGATGAGAATTGTTTTGAAAAGAGCCTCAAGGCAAGAGAGGGGGCAAAAAAGTTTGTCTTTTTCGAAGGCCCGCCGTCGGCTAACGGAATGCCCGGCATTCATCATGTCATGGCAAGGGCAATCAAGGATGTATTCTGCAGATTCAAAACCCAGAGCGGCTACTATGTCTCAAGAAAGGCGGGATGGGATACCCACGGTCTGCCTGTGGAGCTGGGAGTAGAGAAGATGCTGGGTATTACAAAAGAGGATATAGGAAAAAAGATAAGTATAGATGACTATAACAAGGCCTGCCGCAGAGAGGTTATGAAGTATACCCGCGAATGGGTCTCCCTTACAGAGAAGATCGGCTACTGGGTAGATATGGATAATCCATATATAACATACGACAACCGTTATATTGAGACTCTCTGGTATCTGCTTAAAAATCTGTATGAAAAGGGGCTGCTCTATAAGGGATATACAATCCAGCCCTTTTCGCCGGCAGCGGGAACAGGGCTTAGCTCCCATGAGCTTAACCAGCCCGGCTGCTACAGAGACGTCAAGGATACCACTGCCGTCGCACAGTTCAGGGTGGTGAAAAATGAAAAGTCAGACTTTCTCTATAGTGATCCGCTCTTTGAGACAAAGGACGACGGGCTTTACTTCCTTGCATGGACAACCACTCCATGGACGCTTCCAAGTAATGTCGCACTCTGTGTAGGCCCATCAATAGAATATGTAAAGGTGCGTTCGTTTAACCCCTATAACGGAGTTCCCGCAACCTATATAGTTGCAAAAGAGCTGCTTTACGCCCACTTTAACAAAAAAGCGGAGGGAATGGAGCCAGGAGAGTATAAAAGGGGAGACAAGCTGATTCCGTTCAAGGTTTCGGAGCAGGTGATAAAGGGAGCCGGACTTGCAGGAATAGAGTATGAGCAGCTTATTCCATGGATAAAGCCTGAGAAGAATACAATGCGGGTCATTACGGGAGACTTTGTTACCACCTCAGACGGTACCGGTATTGTACATATAGCTCCAACCTTCGGTGCAGACGATGACAAGGTTGCAAAACAGAATAATATAGCCCCCTTCTTTGTGGTGGACAAGGATGGAATTAACCAGCCTATGGTAGACAGGACGGGGAAGATGTACAGAATTGAAGACCTGTCGGAGTCGTTTGTCAGGGAAAGGGTTGATATGGCGGAATACGGGCCGTTTGCAGGGAGGTATGTAAAAAATGGCTACGACCCGGCCCTTGCTCCCGATGCTGATACAATAGATGTGGATATCTGCGTTATGCTTAAACAGCGGGGCAAGGCCTTTAAAATCGAGAAACATACTCACTCATATCCTCATTGCTGGCGTACAGACAAGCCGGTGCTCTATTACCCTTTGGATTCATGGTTTATAAAGACCACCGCCGTTCAGGAGAGGCTTATAGAGTTGAACAAGACAATAAACTGGAAGCCCGAAAGTACAGGCAGCGGAAGGTTCGGAAAATGGCTGGAGAATCTGCAAGACTGGAACCTTTCACGCAGCAGATATTGGGGAACTCCGCTTCCAATCTGGAGAACAGAGGATAAGGCGGAGGAGAAGTGCATAGGTTCTGTCGCAGAGCTTTATGGCGAACTGGAAAAGGCTGTTGCAGCGGGGGTCATGAAGAGCAATCCGTTAAAGGAGAAGGGGTTCGTTCCAAATGATTTCTCTACAGAGAATTACGATAGGATAGACCTGCACCGCCCTTATGTTGACGATTTTGTTCTTGTGTCGGATTCGGGAAAACCGATGAAGAGAGAGACAGACCTTATAGATGTCTGGTTCGATTCCGGTGCCATGCCTTATGCACAGGAGGGGTTGGCAAATATTGATTCTCCGGAATTCGGACAGACTGCAGACTTTATTGCAGAGGGGGTGGATCAGACAAGGGGCTGGTTCTTTACACTCCATGCAATCTCAACAATGGTAAGCGACAAGGTTGCCTTTAAAAATGTGCTGGCCAACGGGCTTGTACTTGATAAGGAGGGCAACAAGATGAGCAAAAGGCTGGGAAATGCGGTAGATCCATTTGTGGCATTAGACAAATATGGTGCGGATTCGCTACGCTGGTATATGCTTACAAATGCCCAGCCTTGGGATAACCTTAAGTTTGATGAGGCGGGTGTAGATGAGGTACGCAGGAAATTCTTCGGTACTCTCTATAATACCTACTCCTTCTTTGCCCTTTATGCAAATGTAGACGGCTTTACAGGCAAGGAGTCGGAGGTTGCCCTTGAGGAGAGAGAGGAGATAGACCGCTGGATAATCTCCTATATGAACAGCCTTATCAAGGAGGTGAGAGAATGCTATGAAGATTACGACGTTACCACTGCGGGGCGTATGATTCAGGATTTTGTCTGTGACCATTTAAGCAACTGGTATGTAAGGCTTAACAGAAAGAGATTCTGGGGCGGAACAATGGACAGGAGCAAACTGGCCGCATACCAGACACTCTACTCCTGTCTCGAAAATGTGGCCATTCTGGCCGCACCTATAGCGCCTTTCTTTATGGAGCGTCTCTTCTGCGACCTTAACGCCATTTCGCAAAGACATGAGGAGGAATCGGTACACCTTGTGCTGATGCCCGAGTATGACCGGAGCAGAATAGACAAGAAACTGGAGCAGAGAATGGAGCTGGCCCAGCTAAGCTCCTCAATGGTACTTGCCTTAAGAAGAAAGGTGAATATTAAGGTACGACAGCCTCTTGCAAAAATTGTGATTCCTGTTTTGGATAGCGGGATAGAAGAGATGTTCAATAAGGTCAAGAAGTTGGTTCTCAATGAGGTAAATGTCAAACAGGCTGAATTTATACACGACACCGAGGGGCTTATTACAAAGAAGATCAGGCCCAACTTCAAGACCCTTGGGAAAAAATACGGCAAATTCATGAAAGATATATCTGCCGCCTTTGCAGCCTTTGACCAGAAGCAGATTGCCCTAATAGAGAGAGAGGGAAGCTACACTTTAGATATAAACGGAAACAATATTCTCCTTGAAGGCGACGATTATCAGATAACCTCGGAAGATATGCCCGGATGGCTTGTCGCAACTGAGGGCAGGCTCACTGTAGCGCTCGATATTGTAATAACGGAGCCTCTTAGAAGAGAGGGCACTGCAAGAGAATTGGTAAATAGGATTCAGAATTTAAGAAAAGAGTGTAACTTTGAGGTGACAGACAAGATAAGGGCGGTAATCTCATACAGGAGGGAAATAGCAGACGCTCTTGAAGATTTCAGAGATTATATATGCAGCCAGACATTGTGCCTGCAGATTACACTTGCCGACAAGGTAGAAGGGGGCACAGATGTAGAGTGGGACAACAATGCGAAGATTAGCATAAAGATTGAGAAGATATAGAGATTATAACCAAAACAGATTATATTATGGCTGGCAATCAGGCTCAGGGGAAAGTTGAGGAGACTCAGGCTCCCCAAATGGAAAAGGTAAGGTATAGTGACGAGGAGTTGCAGGAGTTCAAGGCTCTTATTTTAAAAAAGCTTGAGAAGGCGCGTGACGATTACGAGCATTTGCGTGCAGCTATTACGCACAGTACAAGCAACGATGTAGAGGATACCTCCCCTACATTCAAGGTGTTGGAAGAGGGAGCTTCGGCTTTGTCTAAAGAGGAATCAAGCCAATTGGCACAGAGACAGTATAAGTTCATCCAATCCTTGGAGGCCGCTCTTGTGAGAATTGAGAATAAGACATACGGCATTTGCAGGGCGACAGGTAAGCTTATACCTAAAGAGAGGCTTATGCTGGTGCCTCACGCAACCCTTTCGGTAGAGGCAAAGAACAAGCGTTGATACGAAAATATGAAGATATCCAGAGGTAGTGCCGTAACCCTTATGATTGTGGGGCTGCTTATTGTAGACCAGATTATCAAGGTTATTGTAAAGTTAAATATGACAATTGGTGAGAGCATCTGTGTTCTCGGGCAGAAATGGTTTCAGATATGCTTTACGGAAAATAGCGGCTTTGCCTTTGGCATGCAGATAGGCGGAGATATAGGAAAGATAATCCTGACCCTTTTCAGGCTCTCTCTTATATGCTTGATAATTTACTTTTTAAAGAAGAGGCTTTTAAAGGAGAGAGAGGTCTCCACGGGGGTGCTCGTGGGGGTCTCTCTTGTTTTGGTAGGGGCAATAGGAAATGTGATAGATTGTCTCTTCTACGGAGAGATTTTCGGCCCGTCGACCTACTATAATGTCGCAGACTTTTTACCCGAAGGGGGAGGTTATGCGCCTCTGTTAATGGGTAAGGTTGTAGATATGTTTTACTTCCCCATTATAAAGACCACATTGCCGGAATGGGTCCCGTTCAGAGGGGGTGAGGAGTTCATCTTTTTCAAGGCAATATTCAACTTTGCCGATGCCTGCATTAGTTTAGGGGGAGTTTACCTTCTGCTTTTCCAGAGGAAAGAACTCTTTAAATATTTCGATAAATAGCCCTCTTGCGTTCCCACATGAGGTCAGAATGAAGAAGAGGGCTATTGATGTCGCAATGCATTGGAAATCTTTGGTTTACAGAGAGTTCAGAATGAGGCTGTTTGCCTTGTCCACCACGGAGGTGTCTAAGGAGGCAAGGTAGATGCGGGTGGTGGTTTCAGAGTCGTGTCCCAACGCTTCGCTGATTATTGCAATTGGAATGTTCTTGCTTTTGGCAATGCTTGCCCATCCGTGGCGTGCCACGTATGCTGTCAGTGGAATAGCCAGTCCAAGGCGCTCGCCTATTCTCTTCAGCCTGTCGTTTATACGGTGCGATTCACTCCTGTACTGCCGCCGCTGGTCCATACCGTTATTCTTGATGATAGGAAGCAGGTAAGGTGAACCGGTGGTGTCGTACTTGTCTATCAATTCCTGCATCGGTTTTTCCCATTTGATGAAGAGCTGCTGGCCGGTCTTGCGCCGCCGGTAGGAGAGGATACCGTTCTGCAAGTCCTTTTTCTTGAGGAATGCCATGTCCACGAATGACATTCCGCGCGTATAGAAAGAAAACATGAACACGTCCCGGGCATAATCCATCATCGGATGCATACTCAGATCAAGGTCCCGTATCCGGCGGATGACGCTCAGCGGCACGGCACGCTTGACTGTCTTGTCGATTCCTGTATAAACATGTCTGAAGGGGTAACGCTGCACGGTAACTCCCTTCTCCACCGCCCGGTTATATACCGCCCTGAGATTACGCATATAGAAAGAGATGCTGTTCAGACAGATATCCATAGATTTGAGATACGACTCGTATGCCGTCATAAGGTCGGAATCCACCTCATCCAGAAGAACATCGCAATCTTTCCTGAATCTTGCAAAGCTGTTGACGGCGGTCGTATAGGTCTCTGCCGTGCGGTGTTTCCCTATCTCTTCCAACTGCCTTACAAGATTGCGTGCAAAAGAGATGAGACAGGGGGTGATTGCCTGCGAGAAATATTTTCTCACCACATCCTCCGCCATGTACGCCTCACCCGAACGGTCGAGTTGTAGGATAATCCCCTTCAGCCTCCTGAGGTCATTCTGCACGGCTCTCCCTAAGGAGACGAGGTAGCTGCCGCGTATCTCACCGGTACCGGCAGGAGAAACAATTTTCTCGTTTTTCGCATCCCATTCCCGTCTCTGCAGTTTGTAACCGGTGTGGATTTGTCTGGGTGTGCGGTTATGAATTACCCTGTAGAATAGTGTGCCTTCTTCCGTTGTGGAAGAGGATGCGCGGAATTTGACTTTTACTGTTGCCATACTTAAATATATTTAAAACTGAGTTCATGCAAGGAATGGTCATCACGGATGTTACCCTTGATGGGCGGGTGTCAATCAGATTCGTACAGATCAGTATGGCCGGCAGGTTGCATATATGCTACCTGCCCATGTTTCTGTCCGGTTCCTATTTATGATTTTAAATGTAAAAATAAAGATGTCCCGGCAATTCATATAGGTTTGGGTTATCTTCATAACCTCCCATATCGTTTGTCAGGACAGTAAGATAACTCAGCATGTCAAACAAATGTCTGAGGGTAGAGTAAATGTCTTGAAGAGAATGCAGAGGAAAATCTCAGATGAAAAACAAGGCTACATTAATTTCTTGTATTTAAACCTCTTTGGCTCTACATCGCCAAGACGCATCTTTTTATTCTCCTCATATTCAGAATAGGTTCCCTCAAAGAAATAGACCTTTGAATCCCCTTCAAAGGCAAGGATATGGGTGCAGATTCTGTCCAAAAACCATCTATCGTGCGAAATTACCACTGCACATCCCGCAAAGTTCTCCAGACCCTCCTCCAGAGCCCTGATGGTATTAATATCCACATCGTTTGTGGGTTCATCCAGGAGCAGTACATTTGCCTCCTCCTTTAGGGTGAGGGCCAGGTGAAGTCTGTTTCTCTCGCCGCCGCTAAGCACCCCGCACCGCTTCTGCTGATCCGCTCCTGAAAAGTTAAAGCGCGAGATGTATGCCCTTGCATTTATCTCTCTGTTGCCCAGCTTTATGTATTCAGAGTTTTCTGCAATGGTCTGATAGACGGTTTTTTCCGGGTCAATTACCCTATGCTGCTGGTCTATATAGGCTAATTTTACGGTAGAACCCACCGAAAATTCTCCCTTATCGGGCTTTTCATACCCCATTATCAGCCTGAAAAGAGTTGTCTTGCCGGCACCGTTTGGACCAATCACCCCCACGATTCCGGCAGGAGGGAGTTTAAAGTCAAGATCTTCAAAAAGTATTCTATCTCCATACCTCTTGGCAACGCCAGAAGCCTCTATAACCTTATCTCCAAGCCGGGGCCCGTTAGGGATAAAGATTTCCAGCCTCTCCTCCTTCTGCCTTCCATCTTCATTCATCAACTTTTCGTATGCAGAGAGTCTTGCCTTGGATTTGGCATGACGCGCCTTCGGTGCCATTCTCACCCATTCCAGCTCTCTTTCAAGAGTCTTGCGATGCTTGCTCTCCTGTTTCTCCTCATTCTCCAGCCTTCTTGCCTTCTGCTCCAGCCATGAAGAGTAGTTACCCTTCCACGGAATTCCCTCTCCTCTGTCCAGCTCTAAAATCCAACCTGCCACATTATCAAGGAAATAACGGTCGTGAGTTACGGCAATTACCGTTCCTTTATACTGTTTCAGATGGGCCTCAAGCCACTGGATACTCTCTGTGTCGAGATGGTTGGTAGGTTCGTCTAACAAAAGCACATCGGGTTCCTGCAAAAGCAGCCTGCATAGGGCCACCCTTCTACGCTCTCCCCCGCTAAGATTCTTTATAAGAGCATCGGGATCGGGGCACATCAGAGCATCCATTGCCCTTTCAAGTCTGGAATCTATCTCCCAGCCATTTACATGCTCTATTTTATCTGTAAGCTCTCCCTGGTACTCTATAAGTCTGCTCATCTGCTCATCGCTCATCTGCTCCATAAAACGGGCATTGACCCTTTCATATTCGGCCATAAGCTCTACAATCTCGCCAACACCCTCCTGCACAACCTCCCTTACCGTTTTGCTGTTGTCTAATTTGGGTTCCTGCTCCAGATAACCCACGCTATAACCGGGAGAGAATACCACTTCCCCATCGTAAGAGTTATCTATTCCCGCAATGATTTTAAGAAGCGTGGATTTGCCTGAGCCGTTCAAACCTATAATACCAATCTTGGCTCCGTAGAAAAACGAGAGGTATATATCCTTCAATATGACCTTATTGTTTGATGGGAGTATTTTCTTTACTCCGTTCATGGAAAATATAATCTTCTCGTCTGCCATATAATTGTTTTTTCTGTAAAGATACCTCTTTTTTACAGATTTCCACGATTTGTCGCCGGATTGTACCAGCGCATTGTAAAAAGTCTTCTCATTCTTAAAACCTGAGATAATGGCAAGATCCAGCAGAGTATAGTTTTTTTTGCAAAGCTGCTCCTTGGCATACTGCACCCTGAATTCATTCAGATAGCTCCTGTAATTCTTTCCCTTCTTCTCGGAAAGTGCCTTTGAGAGGTAGGTTCTGTTGCTGCCTATCTCTCTGGCAAGCTTGTCTAAGGTAAGCGAGGAGTTGAGGTATAGCTTTTTCTCCCTCATCACCCTGTCTGCACTATCTGCAACATTCTGAAGAGTATCGTTCTGATACATTATGACTATTTCACAGTCATAAACCCCATTCTCTATGCATTTTATTTGCTGTTCGTTCTCCTGAAAGGAATGCCGGGCCAGTCTTGCAGCTATTCTTGTCAGTCCCTTACACAAAATATCTCTCCACATCCACATTTTCTCCGCTCTCCAATCGTCTCTTTACCTCCTTACACCATTCTGCCGGAGTATAACCCGTATTTAAATTAAAGGCTGAACAGAAGGAGGAAATGTTCTTAAAGCCGGACATGTCGCACAACCGATTGATTGAAAGTCCACTGTCCTTTATAAAAACCGTACATGCATGTTCAACTCTATATTTGTTTACGAATTGGTTGAAATTCTTATACATTTTTCTGTTAAGAGCCCTGGAGAGGTAGGTCTTGTTGGTGCAGAGGTGATGGGAGACATCATCTATCTTCAGGTTCTTGTCCAGGTAGGGTCTGTCGCTCTCAAAATAATTGACAAGCCTCCGGATTATCCCATACTCATCTGAGGGGAGCTCCCCTATCAGGGAGACAAAACGCTCCTTATCCTTTGAAACCCCGTATGGTCTCACCCTATTTTTAGCTTGAGGGCCATCCTCTTTAACCACGATATAAAGTATCTGGAAGAGAAGCGGGATAAAGAGAAGAAGCAGGTGCCACTCCTTAGAGGCATCCTCTCCTCCCAGCAAAAGAAAGAACAGGAATAGAAGGAATAGTGTAAAAAAGAGAAACTTAAAGATATAGAGCAGATTTTCCCTCTTAATGCATCTTATGAAAATGTCATACCTGCTTAAAACCACAGAGCCGGCATATCCCAGTGTAGCGAAGAGTGTACCCATAAAGAGAATAGAGAGCACAACCATATAGAGATGCCCCGACAGGTGGAACAGATAGAGCGAGAGCAGCTCGGTAGCCATAAACATGATCCACCCCGTCACAACTATCTTCAGCAGAGAGTATCTTCTCCAGGTAAAGCCTGAAGAGCGCATATAAAAGAGTAAAAAGATAGAGCTGTAGAGCAATACCTTAACGAAAAGGTGGCGCGGTTGATAGCAATAAGCGGAGTAAAGTGCATCATATATGGTAAAATTTACAATATCAATTACCACCTCAGCCAGTACGAAAAGAAAACAAATCAGCCTTATCCTTATACCCGGGTCTTTTCTCTTCCTGGCCGTCACCCTGTATAAAAGGAATAGAACGACCGAGAAGTAGAATAGAAAAAGGGTTAAGAGAGCCGCCCCCGAGGGATTGTTGAAAAGAACACCCATACCTTTACTTTCATTTGAGTGAAAGCAAAAGTAAAAAGCAACTATCTATTTAATACTTAGATAAATAAGTAAAAAAGTATAAAATATTGGATTCTGAAATTCTTATTTTTTAATTTGATCAAAGCCCTTTCCATAGACCCCCATAACGCTGCCTACAGACATAAAGGCTTCTTTATCTATGGATTTGACAATTCTATAAATTAAATTGATATCTGTTTTTCTTATTACGACAAGAATTATCTTGCTCCTGTGCCTTGTATACCAACCTTCCCCATCCATAAGGGTTACCCCTCTTTTTACATCCTTTATGACTGCATCTGCAATCTCTGCATATTTGTGTGAGAAGATAAATACCTGAAAGGATTGCTTTGATCCCGAAATGACAAGATCTACAGTGTAGCTGCTGGCTGCAATAAGGATATAGCCATAGAGAACGGTGGCTACCTTGGAACCTATATTCTCAACCCCGATGAAGTTGCCGGCCGCATCGTAAATCTCCTTTGCGGGGAGCAGAAGCGAAGAGGCGATTACAAAGATATCTATCATGAGGATTATCTTGCCCGGAGAGATGTTTCTATACTTGTTTATAATAAGCGCTATAATATCAGTTCCGCCTGTGCTGCCCCCCTGAGAGAAGCAGATACCTATGCCCGAACCGGCACAGACACCGCCAAAGATGGAGCAGAGCAGCTTGCCGTTGCCAATGGCCACCTCCTGAACAAGTGTGTCGGGCAAAAAGAGCGGAACAATGTCGAAAGAGAGAGAGGTGATTATTATGGCATAGATAGTCTTTACTCCAAAGCTTTTCCCCAATATTTTCAGTGCAATAAGCAGCAATACAAGGTTTATTAAAAAAAAAGATATGCTGATAGGAATGTCAAAGGCATAGAATAGAATAGCCGATATGCCGGAAACCCCTCCGCCTACCAGATTATTGGGGATAAGGAAGAGATCCCACCCTATAACATAAAACAGCAACCCGGCGGTAATGATTATATAGGCCTTTATCTCTTTTAATACCGCTCTAAAATCAATATTTCCAGACATATTCTATTCATTTATAAAACTTCTCAATGAGACAGACTTCTTATCTGTCTTATGCTTGACCTTTACCTGTTCGAACCCCTCTCCATATACACTCATTGCCGAGCTTACAGAGATAAAGGCTTTACTGTCGACCTCCTTTATGGCAGAGGTTATCGAGGAGAGCTGGTATTTTCTGGCCACAACGAAAAGCAGTTTGCTCTCCCTTCTTGAATACCACCCCACCGAACTTATTGCCGTAACTCCTCTGTTCATCTCATTTATCAACATATCCGCCACCTGCTCATATTTGTCTGAGAAGATAAGTATCTGTACAGACTGTTTGTTTCCGGTAAGGATAAAATCAAGCATGAAGGAGAAGGAGACCATCTGAATATAACCGTATACCACATCCTGCAATCCCTTTTCAGGCAAAAAGATAATGGAGCCGATTATTACAAGGTCGCAGTACATGAATACCTTTCCGGGCGATTTGTCGCGGTACTTGGCTATTATAATGGCTATGATATCCGTTCCTCCAGTACTGCCCCCCTGTATAAAGATGGCGGCTATTCCAAAGGCACTTATGGTGCCTCCTATAATGGAGTTGAGGAATTTGTCCGGGATATCAGACATGTTTACAATCCAATCTATCTGCGGCAAAAACTCAAACATGAGGGAGGCGCAGATGATGCTGTAAATCGTCTTGGCACCAAACCCCTTTCCAAGAATAAGGGTTCCGGTTATAATGAGTATCAGATTTATTACAAAATAGTTGACAGAGATAGGTATTCCGCTGGCATAGAAAATTATTGAAGAGATGCCTGTTACACCTCCGCCGGAAATCTCCTTTGGAATTATAAAGGCCACCCAACTGAAACAGTAGAGGAAAACCCCAATCGTTATAATGAAGTAGGATTTGAACAGTTTTAGCAACTTTTTGTTTTCCATTATTTTATAGGTTAAGACTTTCTAAAATTTCCTGACTTTGCCCGTTATGAGAGGCCTGCCTGTGCCATCAAGCCTGCAAAGGAGTTCACCTCTGTTGGACGAGAGCTGCAGAGCGGTTCCGTCATTCAGCAAACCACATTTATAATCTTGTCAGGCACCACAATCACTTTTTTTATTGCCTTGCCGCCAAGATATTTCTCTGTATTTTCATTCTCCCTTACAATCTTCTCAATCTGCTCTGTCCGCAGATTTTTCGGAAGTTCAATCTTGTATCTGAGCTTTCCGTTAAATGAGACGGGATAGGTAAAGCTCTGTTCTATCGTATATTCCGCCTTATACTCAGGCATTGTGGCAAATGAAATGCTCTCCTTGTGACCCAGAATGCTCCAAAGCTCCTCGCAGATATGGGGAGTAAATGGAGAGAGCAGAATTACCATACTCTCCAATATCTCGCGATTGCGGCAATTAAGATCCTGCAGCTCGTTAAGGGCTATCATAAATGCACTTACAGAGGTGTTGAATGAGAAGTTTTCTATATCCTCCCCAACCTTCTTTATAAGTTTATGGAGTACTTTCAATTCTGCCGCAGAGGGAGCCTCCCCTGAAAGAGACAGCTCTCCCTCTCTGTTGAAGAATTGCTTCCAGAACCTTTTAAGGAAGCGGTTTACTCCATCTATACCCTTTGTATCCCAAGGTTTGGCCTGCTCCAGCGGACCGAGAAACATCTCATAGAGCCTGAGTGTGTCTGCTCCGTACAAGTTGCAGATGTCGTCAGGATTTACCACATTGAACATGCTCTTGCTCATCTTTTCCACCGCATATCCGCATATATACTCTCCGTTTTCCAGGATAAACTCTGCATTTGCGAAGTCGGGCATCCACCTCTTGAAGGCCTCTATGTCCAGTCTGTCGTTATTTACTATGTTCACATCTACGTGTATCTCTGTCGTCTCATATTTATCTTTCAGCGTTGCGGAGACAAATGTGTTCGTATTTTTTATTCTATATACAAAGTTTGAACGGCCCTGTATCATTCCCTGGTTTACAAGCTTTTTAAACGGCTCGTTCTCTGCAACATAGCCCAAATCGTAAAGGAATTTGTTCCAGAACCTGGAGTAGATAAGGTGGCCTGTGGCATGCTCCGTTCCGCCTATATAGAGGTCTACGTCTCTCCAATACTCATCTGCCTCACGGCTTACAAGCGCATTATTGTTGTGAGGGTCCATATATCTGAGATAGTAGGCACTGCTTCCCGCAAAACCGGGCATTGTGGAGGTTTCAAGAGGATACCCGTTGTATTTCCAATTCTCTGCCCTTGCCAATGGCGGCTCACCGCTCTCTGTAGGGAGGAAACTGTCGACCTTAGGAAGCATTAGGGGGAGCTCTTCTTCAGGAACAGGAGTGGCTATACCATCTTTGTAGTATATTGGAAACGGCTCTCCCCAATATCTCTGGCGTGAAAAGATGGCATCCCTCAATCTGTAATTAACCTTTCTGTGCCCTATCTTCATCCTCTCCACGGCATCTATGGCGGCAGGAATCGCCTCCTTTACACTCATTCCGTTAAGGAAGCCGGAATTGCACATAATTCCCTCCTTTGCATCGAAGCTTTCGTTTGAGACATCGCACCCTTCAATAAGGGGAATTATAGGAAGATTAAAATGTTTTGCAAAGGCATAATCCCTGCTGTCGTGTGCAGGCACCGCCATAATGGCTCCCGTACCATAACCGGCAAGGACATATTCGCTAATCCATACGGGAACCTTCTCTCCTGTAAAAGGGTTTGTGGCATAAGAGCCCGAAAATACCCCGGTGACTTTTCCGGCCTCGGCCATTCTCTCCCTCTCGGTCTTTTTCTTTACCATATTTAGATACTCCTCCACAACGCCCTTCTGCTCAGGGGTGGTAAGCCTCTCCACCCACTCGCTCTCCGGAGCCAGCACCATAAAGGTGACTCCAAAGACGGTATCGGCACGGGTGGTAAAGATCTTCATATCGTAACCGTTTACCTTGAATACAAGCTCCGCACCCTGGGAGCGGCCTATCCAGTTTCTCTGCATCTCCTTAAGAGAGTCGCTCCACTGCAGCCCCTCCAAATCGTTTAAGAGCCTTTCGGCATAGGCAGAGACTCTCAACTGCCACTGCTTCATCTTCTTCTGCTCCACAGGATAGCCTCCGCGTACAGAGAGTCCCTCTTTTACCTCATCATTTGCAAGAACGGTTCCCAGCTTAGGACACCAGTTTACAGAGGCTTCTCCCTGATAGGCTATTCTGTACTGCATTAATATCTCGCTTTTTTTCTTCGAATCAAAGCCGGCCCACTGACAGGCGGTAAAGCTCTCCACATCTCCGCATGCGGCATTTACCCCCTCATTGCCCTCCCTTTCGAAGCGGGCGACAAGCTTCTCTATAGGCTCGGCCTTATCTGAGTGATAGCTGTAATAGTGAGAGAACATCTTAAGGAAGGCCCATTGGGTCCATTTGTAATATTCAGGATCACAGGTGCGCACCTCCCGGCTCCAGTCATAGGAGAAGCCTATTCTGTCTAACTGCTCCCTGTAACGGTTTATATTCTTTTCCGTGGTTATTGCAGGATGCTGTCCGGTCTGTATTGCATATTGTTCCGCAGGCAGACCAAATGCGTCATAACCCATCGGATGGAGTACATTGAACCCTTGCAGTCTTTTATATCTGCTATAAATGTCGCTGGCAATATAGCCTAGAGGATGACCCACATGCAATCCCGCCCCTGAAGGGTAGGGGAACATATCCAACACATAATATTTGGGTTTCGACAATTCTCTCTTTACTTGAAACGTTTTATTTTTAGCCCAGTATTGCTGCCACTTTTTTTCGATTTCTATAAAATTATACTCCATATTGTAACCCTTTTACAACAAGCGGCAAAGTTAGAAAAATTATCTATTTCTTTATTCCGAATCTAGAGGTTTTGGAAAGCTTGAACTCCACAGCCACAGAGGTTTTTACCCGCACATTTCTTCCGTCAAGTCTGGCGGCCTTCCATTTTGGCGAGGCCGATATGACCTTTACGACTTCATTATCTATCTCTTCTGTCACCCCTCTTGTTATGGTCACATTCGAGACAGAGCCATCTGTCTCAATTATAAATTCTGCTATGACCCTCCCCTGATCACCTGCTGCAACGGCACTGTCGGGATACTTTATATAGGGATATACCCAGCGCAAAAGGAACTGCTCCTCTGTTCCGTGCAGGAATTGAGCCGGTTTGTCTACATCGGCCTGGGTGTACCAGTCTGCCTGCTCCTTCTTTTCAGACCTTATACCAAACGAAACCCGTCTGTCGCCGTTTGCTATTGTCATTGTAAGGGCGTGGGCATAGTGTGAAATCATGGAAATCTGCTCGAAGTCCAATTTGTCGGGAGTGTCCCGCAGGGTGTGGTAATCTCTATGAAGCCCGCTTGTAATAAGAGCTATAGGAATGCCCTTATGGTAAAAACTTCTGTGGTCTGAGGCAAAGCAGTCTGTAGGACAGACCTTCGGAGAGAGCCCCGGGAAAGAGTCTGTAACATTATCTATCATGGCCTCAAATTCAAGATTGCGCAGTCCGGTAAAAATCATCACCCGATTATCGCCTCCACTTCGCCCCACCATATCGAGGTTTATCATAGCCACTATATTTGAGGTATCCTTAAAGAGCCTGTTCAAAAAATACCAGCTTCCGGCCAGGCCGCGCTCTTCCGCCCCAAAAAAGGCAAAGATTACGGAGCGTCTGAAGAGAAATGCGTCGTCTGCAACCATTTGCGCCGTCTCCAGAAGTGCGGCGACTCCCGAGGCGTTGTCATCTGCCCCCCTGTATATCTGCCTCTGTTCCTTGCCGTTCACCATTAGGGTATTGGCTCCAAGGTGGTCTATATGGGCTCCCACAACAACATACTCCTTTTTGAGTTCGCTGTCGTACCCCTCGACTATTCCTATTATGTTCCGGGAATGAAGGGTGTCTCCGCTGTCAAGTGCCATATAGAAATCATCTCCGTCCCGTGGAGAGAGGAGGGTTACACCGCTTTCTTTCAGTCTGTCGTAGATATAGTTGGCGGCATATAACTCGCCCTTGCTTCCGGCCGCCCTGCCCGAGAGTGAGTCGGAGGTAAGAAAGGCGACATGCTCCCTCACACGCCCTTGTGCAAAAAAGCGGAGAGGTAACAGCAGTGAAAGTGTAATTGTAAGGAGAAGCAGACGGCCGTATCTCATACCACAGGAGAACTACTTTCTTACAGGCATTATCTCCGACCAGTATCCGTCGGGGTCACTGATAAAATAGATTCCCATTTTGGGATTTTCATAACAGATGCAGCCCATCTCTTCATGCAGCCTGTGAGCCGCATCATAATCCTCGACCCTGAATGCCATATGAAACTCGTTGTCTCCCAAATTATACGGCCTGTTCCAATCTCTAAGCCACGTCAGCTCCACAAGATGACCGCTCATCCCGTCTGAAAGGTAGACTATTATAAACGAGCCGTCTTCGGGAGCAATTCTTCTTACCTCCTTTAATTCAAGAGCTTTCCGGTAAAATTCGAGACTCCGATCAAGATTGCGCACATTTATATTGTTGTGCTCGAATTTGAATTTGCCCATCGCAGGTCACTTCTTGTAAAAAGGGGTCTTTACTACAAGAGCCTTTAACAGCTTGCCTCTTACCTTTATATAGATCTCGGAATCTGTCTTGTACAACGGAGCCGCCACATAGGCCATTCCTATTGCTTTTCCAAGCGATGGAGACATTGTACCGGATGTAACGAAGCCTATCATCTCTCCCCTCTCATTGCAGACTTCGTACCCATGACGGGCAATCCCCTTGTCTACCATCTCAAATCCGCACAATCTCCGGGTAAGACCGTTTGCCTTTTGCTTTAACATATAGTCTTTGTCCAGGAAATCTCCCTTGCGGTCTGTAAACTTTGTTATCCAGCCAAGCCCCGCTTCAAGTGGAGAGGTGGTCTCATCTATATCGTTTCCATAGAGGCAGAAACCCATCTCCAGACGGAGAGTATCCCTTGCCCCTAATCCTATAGGGCGGATTCCCTCAGGCGCACCGGCCTCAAATACCCCCTTCCAGAGTCTCTCTGCATCCTCGTTTGCCACATATACCTCGCAGCCTCCCGCACCGGTATATCCGGTAGTGGAGAATATGGCGTTTGGGATTCCTGCAACCGTCATTTTTCTAAATGTGTAGTATTCCATCTCCTCTACAGGATAGTTGCAGATTCTGCTCATAATCTTAAGGGCGTTAGGACCCTGTATTGCAAGTTGGCAAATCTCATCGGAGGCGTTATACAGCTCCTTGCCGGGTGTTAGTCCAAACCCAGATGCATATTTGCACAGATGATTCCAATCCTTCTCTATGTTTGCCGCATTTACAACCAGAAGGTAGGTCTGGGAGTCTATACAATAGACAAGCAAATCATCGACTATTCCCCCGTTACCGTTAGGGAGACAGCTGTACTGCGCCTTGCCCGGAACAAGCACCGAAGCGTCGTTAGAGGTTACATATTGGATAAATCTTAATGCATCAGGTCCCTTGACCCAGAATTCGCCCATGTGCGAAACATCAAAGACCCCCACATTGTTACGTACTGCAAGGTGTTCCTCCTTTATGCCCGTATACTCCACAGGCATATTATAACCGGCAAAGGGAACCATTTTGGCCCCCAGCTCTATATGTTTTTGTGTAAAGGGTGTGTTTTTCATCTCTTTATATTTTATTCGTGGAGATTCTGATCTGTAGAGTAGATCCATACGTCATACGGGCAGAGGTCATTGTCCTCTATTTTCAGGATTTCATTACAGGCCTCACCATAGGTGTCGCACCCGATTGCCGCAACCATGTCGAATCCGTTTTTCAGAGCTATCTTTACGGGAGTGTAGCCCGCTTTTTTAAGAGCGGCCACCATATTTTCCGCATTGAAATCCTTTTTAAAACTGCCGAGGATTACATAATATTTATGGGTGATTTTTTCTGCATACGAGAGCTGCTCCTGCTGAGCCATCCTTATGGAATCCATAGCGGCCGCCTGTCTGAGAGAATCTGCTTTACGCTGGGCTTTTGCACGCTCAAATTCCGCCTGCATTGCAGCCAGATCTTCAGAGGTAGGTTTACCCAACTGCTTCCTTATCCAGTCGCAGCCGGAAAGGGAAAAAAGCACAAGAACCGTAAAAATTAAAATTTTAGATTTCATATTAATAAGCTTTCCGTATCGTTAAATAATTCATTGATTACAAAGATAAATATAATGGATGAATATCTGAAAAAAAATTGTACTTTTACGGTTGCGGCAAAGGAAAAAGAAACCGGAAGAAGAACCCCAAAGGAATGAAGGAGCAGAGTGTGAAGAGATTTTTTTTAGAAAAGCTATTGTTGCCCGTTGCAGTGGCACTCTCCTTAAATATGGCATTCGGGCAGGATAATAGGGGTAAGATAATCCCCATGCCGGTAAAGGTTGAAAATTTTTTTGCAGAGCGGGACACCGTGGTACTCTCATTTATAGGGGATGTCATGCAGCATGGCCGGCAGCTTAGGAATGCTCTTATTCCCGGAGCAGACCCGGACTGCGACTCTTCGTACGACTACTCATATACATTCAAGTATATAGAGAAGGAGATTGAAAATTCAGATATTACCGTAGCCAATATGGAATTTCCGGTAGGGATTCCCCCATATACCGGCTATCCCAAATTCTCCGCCCCCCTCTCCATTGCAAAACAGGCCATGACTAGCGGCATAGATCTCTTTCTTGTTGCAAATAACCACCTTATGGATAGGGGAGAGAGGGGAATCAGCCGCACCCTGCGGCTTTATGACTCAATTGGGGCAAATTACACCGGTGCATACAGAGATTCGCTCCAGGAGCTGCGCGAAAATCCCAGGATTCTTGTTGCTAAGGGGGTAAAGATTGCCTTTTTAAACTTCACCTATGGCACAAACGGCTTCCCTGTTCCACACCCCTATATTATAAACGGCATGGACAGCGTAGAGGTAAAGAGAGCCGTTGCCAGAGGGTTTGAAAGGGGGGCCGACATTATTGTAGCCATGCCCCATTGGGGAGATGAGTACAGCCTTTACCCGAACAAAGAGCAGCAGAGGTGGGTGGCAATGCTTAAAAGGGCAGGGGTGAGGGTGATTATAGGAGGCCATCCTCATGTGCCCCAGACAGCGGAATGCGAATATATAGAGGGCCTTGCTCCAGGGGAGAGAGTGATAAGGAGCATTCTTTTCTACTCGTTGGGAAACTATATCTCAAACCAGAGCATACCCGATTATACCCAGCTGGAACTTATGGTAACAATAACCCTGGTAAAGGATAACAGATATGGGTCAATAGAGCTGCTGCCTCCAGAATACCGCTTCCTCTGGTGTTTCAAGGCGGGAGAGTTTGAAAAAGATTACACTGTAGTGCCGGCAGATTATTTCAAGAATAATCCCGTCGAGATAAAGAGGGTAAAAGAGGAGGAGTATAAAAGGATGGAGAATACATGTAAATATATCAGAGGATTAGGATTGTATAAAGAATTGTACCATGAGTGAGAAGAGGATAGAGCTGCAACATATTGACCCGGTTGAAATCTTTGGTGTAAATGACAGGCTTTTAATAAGATTGGGCGGATATTTCCCCAGACTAAAAGTTATTGCAAGAGGAAATTCAATTACACTTAAGGGTTCCCCCAGAGATATCTCCTCCTTTGAGAGTGCACTGAATGCGGTTATAGAGAAAAGAGGGAGAAAGAGAAGTCTCAGCATAGATGATATAGATGCCGTTTTTGAGCAGGAGCCGGAGCGGCAAAAAAGGCAGAGTGCGGCCACCGCCCCTAAAAGCGATATTATTCTCTTTGGAAACGACGGCAAAGGAATAAGGGCCAGAACCAAAAACCAGAAAAAGCTGGTGGCAGACTACTACAAGTATGATCTTATCTTTGCACTGGGTCCCGCAGGAACAGGCAAAACCTATACGGCCATAGCACTCGCGGTAAGAGCATTGAAGAACAGAGAGGTCAGGAAGCTGGTACTCACCCGCCCTGCAGTTGAGGCAGGAGAGAGGCTGGGCTTCCTTCCGGGAGATCTGAAGGATAAGCTTGATCCCTATCTGCAACCTCTCTATGATGCCCTTATGGATATGATTCCCCCACAAAAGCTTAAGCAGTATATGGAGGAGGGGGTAATTCAGATAGCGCCCCTTGCCTATATGAGGGGGCGCACACTGGAGAGTGCATTCGTAATTCTGGATGAGGCCCAGAATACAAGTTTCGGACAGTTGAAGATGTTCCTTACCCGTATGGGAGAGAATGCCAAGTTTATTGTCACAGGAGATGCCACCCAAATAGACCTGCCCAACAGAGAGGATTCGGGACTGATTAAGGGTATTTCACTCCTTAAGTCAGTTAGAGGAGTAGGTATGGTAAACTTTACAAGGGAGGATATTGTACGTCACCCTCTTGTGAGCAAAATTGTAAAGGCTTTTGAAAAGGAGGATGAGGAAGTACTACCAGGAGCCGCCAGCACCGCCTCCGCCGAAACTTCCGCCGCCGAAGCCTCCGAAGCCTCCGCCGAAACCGCCTCCGAACCCTGAGGAGCCTCTGCCGCGTCCCGAACCGGCAAGCAGCCCAAGCATTATAAAGTCCAACACAGAGGGGTCTCCTGTACCGCCTCCGTCTCTGCCATTCCCGCCACCAAGGTTTTTCGAGCTGCCGGAGCGGGCCATGACAATGGCAAATAACAATACAAACAGCAGAAAGACGACCAATATTATTGTGCTGGAGGAGCGCTCCTTTATCTCTTTATAGGAAATCTCTCCCGAAGCAAGCTTAAACAAAATTTTAAGGCCGTTGTTTATAGCTCCGTAATAGTCATTCCGCTTAAGGAGCGGAATCATATAGCTGTTTATAATCTCGCCGGCCGTTGCATCGGGAATGGCCCCCTCCAGTCCGTAACCTGTGGCAATAAACAGTTCTCCGGCAGAGGCGGTGTCTTTTGGTTTTATAAGCACGACCACTCCGTTGTCGAATTTCCGGCTGCCCACTCCCCACTCTTCACCTATGGCAAAGGCCAGATCTGCCTTGTCATAACCATAAAGCTGTGGCACAATCACCACTGCAATCTGGTTGGAGGTGCTGTCTGCAAAAGCCACAAGTCTGTTCTCTATATCTGCAGCCTGTAATGGAGAGAGAGTGCCCGTAAGATCGTTAAGCAGACGTGGCGGCTGTGGGCGTTGCGGAATCTGCGAAGCCGCTGCCCCAAAGCCATAGATAAAAAAGAGGAGCAAAAACGCTGTTTTATTCACCGAAAGAGATTTCATCTGGCTGCTCGTTTATATCATCGCTTTTATATGGGAAATAAGACTTTAGAGATTTTCCTGTCTCCCTTATTGCACTGCAGATTCCCTCTGTAAAGGCTCCCGTTGCAAAGGCATGGCCCATATCCTCCTTTATCTTGTTCCAAAATCCTCCAGGAACCCTCTCGTCAATACCCTTGTCTCCTATAATGGCAAACTTTCTGCTCTTATACGCAATATAGATAAGGACTCCGTTTCTTTCCCTTGTCTTATACATTTTGAGACAGTTGAAGATAAAGACCGCCCTTTGCATAGCATCTTCACCGCATTTTGACTCAATATGCACCCGCACCTCACCTGAGGTGTAAAGTTCGGCCTTCTTTATGGCCTCAACTATCCTGTGCTGTTCTTCCCTGGAAAGGAAACGGCTCATTAGAACTCTACTTTTGGAGCCTGAGAAGCAGTCTCTTCAGCCTCGAAATATGGTTTTGACTCAAAGCCGAATAGACCGGCGACAATATTGCGCGGAAATTTTCTTATAGCAGTGTTATAGCTCCTTGCGGCTTCATTGAACTTTCTGCGCTCCACTGCGATTCTGTTTTCACTCCCCTCGAGCTGCTGCTGCAAAGCCATAAAGTTGGCATTGGCCTTAAGGTCGGGATAATTCTCCTGAATGACAAGTAGCCTTCCCAATGCGGCGCTCAGTTCGCCCTGTGCCTGCCGGAACTCTGCCAGCTTCTCAGGGGTAAGATTTTCGGGATCCACACTGATTTCGGTAGCCTTTGAACGGGCTTCGACTACTCCTTCAAGAGTCGAAGATTCATGCTCTGCATAACCCTTTACCGTTGCAACGAGATTTGGAATCAAATCTGCCCTGCGCTGGTAAACATTTTCAACATGGCTCCATGCACTCTTTACCCCCTCATCCATAGAGACCATGCCGTTATAGGCTCCTTTAACCCAAAAGAAAAGCATTGCTGCAACCGCTACAGCAACCAAAATGATAACTGTCGTTTTTTTCATTGGAATTGAATACTTTACTGTTTTAATCTTACACATCTTACAGAGGCTCCGAAATCCTCTTTCCCAACAGCATTTCTCATAAAATCCCTGCTCTCTGAGTAGAGGTATCTGTAATAGGCCTGACTATTGGAACGCTCAGTGGCCGACCACCAGAAGGCGTATGCAAAAAAACCGCTGTAATTGTTATAATTGTTCATACAACTGCCGGAAGGGAATGCCGCCCAGCCAAACTTGTTCTGAGGGGTGCACTCCGGAGAGTAGGGCCATATTTTATCGCCGTTAAAAAGAGCATCGGCCATAACCATCTCTCCTAATCCCTCCCAGTCGGAATCAAAGGGAAGGGGCTCGCCATCGTTAAGATTAAGGGCCAGATCCTCCCAATCCTCATTGGTAGGTATGCTCCACCCGGGAGGACAGACTCCCTGAGGGCCTCCGCCAAGCCCGGAACCGGAGATTCCTTCCGTTGCATCGTTCCAGGTATAAAGACGCCCCATTATCTCCCCTATATCATCTGATTTTGAGTAGGCCTCTCCCGCTCCCGCCCAATTAAGGTTATATACAAACCAGTCAAGATTTCCCACTGTGGTTATATAGTAATATTTCCCGTCGCGGGGATCCTTTATGGAGTCTGTAGGACGGGGCATGCCCGAAATCGTCTTGCCGAACTCCGGATCTACAGAGGTTAACGCCTTTGAGGCAACCCTGTCGTAATATCCTTCTGTATAGGCAGTTACGCTTATAGGGAAGATTCCTATGGAATCAGGCACGACTATATTGCACGAAGCGGCCAACACAGTATCTTTCAGCAGGTGTTCCGATATCCATCTGTAATTTATCTTTTCCGCCTCCGGAGATGTAAGGCCATAGGCCGAAGTGGTATAGGTAGAATTGACCTTTGCATAGAGCGGAATGTCGAAAAGTAGGTCTCCTCCCATCATCGGTATTGTTACATCGCTGGAATTATCATCCTTTTTGCACGCCCCAAGGCTAAATGTGAAAAACGCCAGTATAACCAGTGTGGACAACTTATTGAATCTATATGAAAATCTCATCCGGTCACTCATTAAAAATATCTGCAAATGTGCACAATTTTTGTGCTTAAAACAATTATTTTATTTGGTTTTTCCTAATTTTGTGCCAAAATCATACCATGAAAAAAGCCTTTATAACGCTGTCAGTCCCCCTTTTTCTTATGATTTTCGGATGTGCTCCGGCCAACAGGGGAGAGTACGTGACCTTAGACGGTTTTGCCCAAGGCTCGACCTACCATATAGTCTATAATACGGGGAGCGACTCTGCCGCCACGTTAAAGGCAGAGATAGAAGCCTTGATTCCTCTCTGGTTTGAACAGATTGACAAATCGGTTTCGGGATATGACTCCTGCTCGATTATCTCAAAAATCAATAGAAACGAGCCGGTCATTCCAGACTCAATCTTTATTGATATCTTTAACTTTTCAAAGGAGTTTTATGCCATTAGCAACGGTGCGGTGGATGCCGCTTCGGCTCCTCTTTTCGACCTCTGGGGCTTTGGCTTTGCAGAAAAGGAGAGCATGACACAGCAGAAAATAGACAGTATAAAGCAGTTTACAGGCATGCAGATGTTCGGCCTGAAGGAAGAGCCATGCGGTCGCCACATTACAAAGAGAGACAGCCGCGCAAGGCTTAATTTCAATGCAGTGGCACAGGGCTACTCCTGCGACTTTTTTGCAAGGCATTTTGACAAAATGGGCGTTACAGATTATATGATCGAGATTGGGGGAGAGATTTTCTGCAGGGGGAAAAATTCCGGAAACGGAGAGTGGCGGGTGGGGATAGACAGGCCTGTAGAGGGAAACAACATTGCAGGAAACGACCTGCAGGCAATTCTGAGGGTTACAGAGAAAGGGGTGGTGACCTCGGGTAACTACCGTAAGTTTTATATTGAGAACGGAAAGAAGTATTCTCACACAATAGACCCGATTACAGGCAGGCCCGTTGAGCATAATCTGCTTTCAGCCACGGTTATAGCTGATAATGCCACTATTGCCGATGCCTATGCCACCTATTTTATGGTGCTCGGGGTGGAAAAGAGCAGAAAGATTTTGGAGAAGAGTCCTCGACTGGAGGCCATGCTGGTCTACGGCGACAATGAGAATATGAAGGTTTACATGACAGAGGGCTTTAAAAAAGCGGCCTTGAGAAGATAAAGATAATAATTATGAAAAACGAAAAGAAAATATCAAGAAGAGGTTTCCTGAAGACCTCTGTCAGTGCTGGTGCATTGGCTGGTGCAGCTTCACTGCTTGGAGGTAATTTTATGACAGGTTGTACCACAAGGGAGCAGTTCGACACAATTATAGCCAACGGAATAGTCTATTGCGGAGATGGCAAGGCTCCGGTCAGGGGCGACATTGGAATAAAACAGGGGCGGATTGCTGCAATAGGCAAGATAGGCAAAAGCTGCGACAGGCTTATAGAGGCAAAGGGGCTTGCTGTCTCTCCGGGCTTTATTGACATTCATACCCACACGGATACCAACCTTTTACAGGCTCCGCTTGGAGATAGCAGAATATATCAGGGCGTAACGACAGATATCGGAGGCAACTGCGGAGACTCTCCGTTTCCCTATTCAGATGCCTGTTTTAACTCAAATAGAGGAAAGCTGCGTTATGGATTCCCGTTCTGGCAGGATATAGACGGCTTTTATAATGCCTTAAGGGAGAAGAAGATAGGAATTAACTATAAAAGTTATACAGGCCAGGGACAACTACGCTCGGCAGTTGTAGGCGACAGGAATGTACCTGCAACCAAAGAGGATGTGGCAAAGATGTGTGCCATTCTCGACAGGGAGATGGAGATGGGGAGCCTTGGTCTCTCCTGCGGTTTGGAATATGCTCCCGGCTCTTATGCCTCCGACGAGGAGATTGTGGAGCTTTGCAAAGTGGTTGCCAGACATGCCGGACTCTTTGCCATTCACATGAGAAATGAGGATGACCGTGTTGAACAGGCAATAAAGGAGGCGATAGATATTGCACGGAAATCGGGGGTAAGATTGGAAATCTCGCACCTCAAAGCACAGAATGAACCTAACTGGCACAAGGGGCCGAATATGATAAAACTTATAGAGGATGCCCATAACGAGGGGATAGACGTTACCTTTGATCGCTACCCATATATAGCATTCTCTACAGGTCTCACCTCATTTATTCCGTTGGAGCTTAGAGACGGTTCAAATGCCGATATCCTTGGCAGGCTTAAAAACAGGGCTGTAAGCGACAGGATTGGAGTCTATGCTGAAAGCCGCGTAAAGAGGCTGGGAGGGCCGGGGAATGTTCTTGTTGCAGCCTGCCACAACCCTGAGAACAGCCCCTACTCTGGCAAGAATATTGAGGAATGTTGCCGGATTTCAGGTATGGATGTATGGCCTATGATAAGGCATTTGCTTATAAGTGAAAATCTTGGAGTGCAGATGGCCGGCTTTGCCATGACAGAGGAAAATGTAAGGATGTTCCTTGCCCACAGGTTGGGAATGCCCGCTTCCGACGGCAGTGTCTACTCTCCGCAGGGGCCTCTCTCTACAGAGATACCTCATCCGCGCTCTTATGGAACATTCCAGAGGTTCTTTGGAAAATATATAAGGGAGGATAAGATTTGTGACCTTGCCACAGGCATATATAAGTGTACCGCCCTGCCCGCTTCAAGGATAGGGCTGAAAGACAGGGGGCTTATTGCTCTCAATTATGCCGCCGACATTGTCATCTTCAACCCCGATACCATAATCGATACGGCCGGTTATGCCAATCCGCACCGGCTTGGGAAAGGGATTGAGCATGTCATTGTGAACGGGCAGCATACCATTGAGGGGGGCGTGTATAACGGATCTGCCCTCAATGGTCATGTGTTATAGCGGTAAGAGGGCAGGACTTTCAAAGAGCAGTCACTGTTTGCTTGCAAATAGGCAGTAGTCTGACATTACAAACGGAGGAACTTATTCGCCCTACTAAATGCTATCAGGGTCTAATAAGAAATCTATCAGACCTATAGTGATAATGCCCGTTTCATCTCTCTTGCGCTTTATGTCATCCCCGACGATGATAATCTTACGAAAAGAGTCGGATGTATTTTGTAGCGAACGTTTTTCTTGTGCAACTTTCTCATCGGTGGGCATTCGGTATGCCGACTGGATATAAATTCTCTCCGCGCCCTTATTGACTACAAAGTCTATCTCCAGCGGCTGACGCATTCTCTTGCTGTCCGCATTAATAGACCATGTTTCAACCATTCCTACATCCACCCGATAACTACGCATACGAAGCTCGTTATAAATCACATTTTCCATAATATGAGTCTCTTCCTGCTGCCTCATGTTCAAAATGGCTGCCCGAAGCCCCATATCCGCAAAATAATATTTGGTTTCCGTGCCGATATATTTCCGTCCCTTGACATCATACCTTAATGCTTCTTCTATGATGAAAGCGTCTTGTAGATAACCTATGTAATCGCGGATAGTACTCTCTTTTATGCTGATTTTTTCCGATGTCCGGAGGGTGTCGCTTATTCGTTTGGGATTGGTGGAAGAGCCGATATTTGATGCCAGTACACGAACAAGTGTCCGCAATCCTACTACATTACGCAGATGATTACGTTCTATAATGTCTTTCAAGTATGTAAGTTCGTAAAGATTAATCAGATAATCGATTTTTTTCTCCTCGCTATCAAACTGCAGTATCTGCGGCAGACCACCGTAAGTATAGTAGTCTTTCCAAGCGTCATGTTTGTCACCACCCACTGCTGAATAATACTCGCTGAAAGACAAGGGATATAGGTGTATCTCATCCCCCCTGCCGCGAAACTCGGTAACCACATCTTTTGACAGAAATCTGGAATTAGATCCCGACACATAGACATCCAACCGCCGGTCTTGCATCAGGCTCAACAGCACTTCCACAAAGTCATCAATCAGCTGCACCTCATCTAAAATGACATAGTGGACTTGCCCGTCCGTCTGTATCTTATCATCGATAAAGTCCAATAAAGCATCGGGATTGCGCAGATGTTTGTTTCTGCGGTTATCCATTGACAACTCGATGATATGATTTTCTTGTACACCGCTTTCTATGAGATGCCGGTGAAACAGGTTCAACAATAGGAACGATTTTCCGGAACGACGGATTCCGGTAACGATTTTAACCATACCGTTACCTTTTGACGTTATC